>Ga0307937_1000124_pt1 | contig 50571 bp, 50 predicted proteins | sample OrgLakmetagenom3_FD_201814 | JGI IMG/M metagenome (GOLD analysis project Ga0307937, IMG submission 201814) | Saline water microbial communities from Organic Lake, Antarctica - #3 | ecosystem: Environmental > Aquatic > Non-marine Saline and Alkaline > Saline | place: Antarctica: Organic Lake...
AAGAACTAGCGAGGCTAATATCAAACCAATATAAGTCTCAAAGAGCATCTTTAAAAAAATCAATGATGGATAAATATAATCAAACTAGAAATCTTGTCACCAGTAGTATGTCTGATGAAGAGAAAACTACAGCAAAAGCGAGTAAACTTACTGAAGTAGCAAAGTCGAATATTGTTAATATGGAAAAAGAGAAAGAAAAACTTGAAACTCTTCTTCAATACAATAATATTTTAACTTCTTATCTTGGAGCAACGATTGATGATGGTAAAGACAAAACGGATACATCTCTCTCTTATCAAAGACAAATAGAGATGGATTTAGCCAAGAAGTCTGGCGATGATGAGTTCGTTGATGAATATTCTAAATTCTTTGACAACGGTCAAGAGGCCCAGTCAACTCAAGATGCCAATCTGCAAGTTGATATAAATTTCATTGACTCTCTACTAGGCAATGAAGAGCAGACTGATGCAAAATTAGAGAAAAAGGAATCTGAGTAATTATGTTAATTAGATTCCTTCCACTGCTGATTATTTTATCATGTGCTCAAGCTCCTAAAGTAAAAAAGAAGAAAATCCTTCCAAAAGATATCTATACTAATTTTAGAAATATTAATCTCTACTATGGACCCAACTATTCTTATTACCAACCAATAGCTTATCCACTTTCAAAATCAGAGATGAAAGTCGATATCATAGATGCTCCAATTGGATCTCTATGTAAGCTTGGGTTTTATGGTAATCCAAGTAGTGATAAATCATATACCCTTGCATCTAGAGATAGTGGTGAGTTTAGAGCTCTTTACTGTCGTTATAACAACTTTCTCGATTACGGTTCTCAAAATGTAAAAGTGAGTTATACGATTAGAAAAAATGAAAAAGTAGAAACAAAGGTTGATAAAAGAGCAACGGAAGTACTATTTAAAAGCTTTATCACTAACCCAAGTAAGGATCTGATCGACTACAGTATCGAATCTTCTCCAGTTAATGGATTTCTTATCTTGAATGAGGAAAATGATTATAAAGCCTCTAAAAAAGTCTATGATTCAACAGTTAAGATTCATTCGTACAGTTTATCGAAATATCCTATTAATTGCAAAATTGGTGACTACGCTATTGATAGAAATCAGTCGTTTATAGTCCATAACTTTACAGGCTTAGTAAGCTGTATAGCCCGGGAGAAGGTTGTAGTAACCTTTAAATCTCAAAGCCAAACTAGTCTTCGAAATAGACTAAACGAGGCCACAAGACCGGAAGAGTTGTTTGATGAACAAAAGCTTGAACTCAATGAACAGCTTTTTTCCATAGACGTCTCTGTGGAAAATAGAGCATTAGATTTCAAACTGGCTCAGGCTTCTATGACAAAAAACAGATATTCTGATCAGTTTGAGGCTAAGATTGACGCTGAAGCAAGCTTCAAAGACTATCATGTAAAACTGAGTCCTCATCTTATCAACTACATAGTTGACGATAAGGTTCGTTATACGCAAAAAGTTTCACGTGTCTCAGTATTTGTGAAGTCTAATATAAAGACTGATAATTTTGAGTTTGTGGCGCTCAATCATTTATTTGGACATAACCAACTTGCTGAATTTAGTGAAGCTAGAGATGAGTCCTTCTCTCTTTGCAGTGGTGAACTTTCAAAGTATTATGAAGCAGGCTTAATTAGATCAAATAGTGAATGCGAGCAAAAGAGTGTGAAACTTCCTTTTTACAGAACTAATAAGTTTGTTGCAGCCGGTGAAAGGATTGATGAAAGTTCATTTAAATGGGAAAAAACAGGTGTAAAATACAACGCCTTTTTAAACGATGAACAGATTTCAAACCTATTGTTTAGGGCCAAATCTGGCGAGCCTAAAGCCTTAAAGCAGGGTAGTGACGCATCTATTATTAATAATGAAGTACAAAGTGAATTGAGTCCTTACTAAGGTGTCACAATCCTAACACCCATTTGAAAGTCTTTCATAAGCCCTTAATAAATTCCTGAATTTATAGAATAATAAAAGAAAAGGGTTCTTGTGAAGCTTTCGCTATTTCTATTTTTCATCTTTTCCGCATCTGCTTTTGCAGATATCTGTATTTGTCAGTACCCAAAAAAAAATTCTCGTTTTGGTGCAGGATACACTGGAGAGATTGGGTTTTATAAAATGGGATGCGCCGCCTGGCTTTTGAGTGAAACTAAATGTCGTAAAGAAAAAATAATTGATATCAATAAGTCACTTGAGCCATATCTTGATCAAAAAATTAGATATAATGAAAAAATTCGAATTGGATTTGTTGGCCACTGGTCTTCAAGTAGAGAGCTTGTTCGTTATTTAAGCGCTGATATTGTGCCATTAATGACTAAATACAATATCCCTATAGAGGTAGATAATACTGCGTGTTCTGGAATGAGTGACCCTGAAAGTGTTCAAGCATATCTTGAAACAGTACAAACATCAGATGAGTCCTATTTAAGAGTAGAAGCCTCTCAGGTCACAAGTATTGGTATGTGGGATAAACTCTCTATAAGTTTTAGAAAAGCAGACTTAGTTGCATACGGAGATACTCGTGGAGGGGACAATATGTATCCCAAATGTGAAGTATTTCACAGAAAGCGATGTACTGGATTTCAAAGTAGAGAAATTGGTAAGTGTGTAGATGAAAACGGACAGATCAAAAAATTAGTATGTCATGGTGTTATTAAAAAGAAGAAAAATGGAGACTATAAACTTAAAAAGAAAAAAAGATGGTTATTTCTTGATAATGTTAACAAGCTCAGAAGGGCTGCAAGGTTCTAATAATGAAAAGTCTTCTCGTCTTTATTGCTCTTAGTGCATCTACATTGTCTCATGCCCAGTTATTGAATTTTTCTGTATACGATACAGATATGGAGACTATCACTTGCCAAGCTGAACAGGTGAAAGTTGAAACAAGAGAAGACATCGTTCTCAAACTTCAAGACGTTGGAATCGATGCTAAAAGTCTTTTGGCCTATCCTCAATTTGAGATGGAGCACCTATTAGACTTATATTATGCATCTCAACTAATCCCTAAAAGTATAAATCTCTTAATTAATTCTGAGTGGAAAGACATACGAGTCATCTACAGACCAAATTTAAATGCCGTTGCAAATGCTTTTATCACTATTGGACCTATGTGGTTTGATTTCACTTCTCTTCATAGAAGGGCAATTATTCTGCACGAACTTTTTCATCGCCTCAGTACAAGACTTGATGACATGGCCTATGGAAAAACCTGGGTAGATGCTTCAGATTCATTTTTAAATGCAAGATGGGCCGGAAGGCGCTGGCATATGGAAGTGGGTGGGGAAGAAAACTTTGTCTCTAACTACGCGATGACTAATCCGAGTGAAGATTTCGCAGAAACTGTAAACCAGTACAGAGTAAGTCCTTTTAAACTTTTGAGTTCTCATCCAATAAAATATCAATTTATTAAAGATCAAGTCTTTTATGGACAAGAGTTTTTAAATGAATCCGACTGTGAATTTGATCCAATTGCTGGAAAAGAAGATGATATCAAATCTAAAATTATTAATTTTGTATCCTCAAACAAGAAGGCTTTAAGAAAACAGATGAGAGAATCTAAGGATTTAAAAGTGTCACTTCTCACTTTATTAAAAGCTGACTATCTTACAAAATTGTATCTAGAGAAACATGATGATCTCAACTTCTTGCAAATCACATGGGTATCTAGGTACTTATAGATAATTGCCAACCTTTATAGGTCCAAATTTACTAAATAACCTTCTAAACGATCATTTTTCACAGTTTGATCTTTTAATGGTTATAATAAGCCATGCTAAAAGTTAAAAACCTATCGAAAAAGTACAACGGACAAACTGTCCTTGATGATATCTCTCTCAATTTTGAAAAGGGGAAGTTTATCACTCTCCTTGGAAAAAATGGTTCTGGAAAGTCTACCCTCATGCGGTTGATCTCAGGGGAAGAACTCTCCAATGAGGGGGTAGTTTTTTACAAAGATGAAGACTTATCCAGTATGAATTTTTCAAAAACTGGTGAAATTGGCTTTGTTCATGAAAAACTCGACTACATAAGCCAGGACACTATTGGTGATTTCATCGCTAGGATATCTTCGTTATTTGTTAACTGGGACCAAGGTTACTTTGAGTATCTTTGTAAAATGAGAAAAATCTCATTAGATAACGGCTTTGATATGTACTCACGTGGTCAAAAGATGCAAATTGCATTAATGATAAATATGAGTATGGGGGCCAGCCTTCTTCTTCTAGATGAAATTACATCAGTTATAGATGTCCACGGCAGGAAGTTCTTTTTAGATGAACTTAAGAAGTTCGTTGAAAAAGGAAATACTGTCATAATGACGACCAATATTATAAATGAGCTTGAATTCTACACAGATCAACTTGTTATTATTAAAGATGAAAAGATTCAGTTGAACCTTGATGTTTCTGAACTTGTGCATGATTTTGTTAAGGTTAGGAAGATTGAAGGATCTACTGATCCATTTTTTGATTCAAAAGATTTGATTTGGTCTGGGGTAAATTCAGATAGATCAATTTCATATATTATTCCAAAGCAAAAACTAGATGGTGATGTTGATGAAAGTTTAAGGGATAGGAGAGGAGTAACGTTGGAAGATATCTTCGTGTACTACTTCTCAGATGAGGAGGTTCAGTCATGAATAAACTCATTAAAGTATTCTTAGTGCCTTTTATTAAGCTTTGGTTCGTGTATATGGCGCTTCATATTCTTGTCGCACTATCAATTACTGCATATGGTTTAAAATCTCTGCAAGATGGTAATTCAGAAATTTTAGTTATGGCCTTTTTCGGTTTTATGATTATTTCTCCTATTTATCTAAATAGCAAAACTAATACATTTGTGAAAAATATTAGTTGGTTGATTAATTCGGCCAGAAATAGAACACAACTGGTTATTTATTATCATTTAGAACTAACTCTGCGTATTTTTTTAACACTTACACCTATTGCTTTATACTACCTACTTGCAAGTAGAAACAATAACACTGAGATTTATAGTTTAGACTTATTTTCCGACAATCAACTATTGATGGTCTTGGGGACTTGGGCTTTTGCAAATTTCTTAGGTCTATCGATGAGCTCTTTAAAGAAGTCAAACCAAACCAGACTGTCAAGAAAAACGAGTAATAAAAAGAGCTTTATTGTTTTTGTTGGTATTCTTTTTGGACTCTATATTGGAGGGATCATTGTTGAGTCTTCAATAGCAGTTGAGGGTCTCTTGGTTGTTTTGTCTTTTCTATTTCTTGTTTATGTATACTCAACGCATTTTGTTCTTTTTCGTAAAAAAACAAGAAATATAATCTTTGGAATTGGAACTTTGATTCTTGTTTTTCCAACATACTTTTCCATCTCAGGCTTAATTAAAGAAGTTGAAAGTTCTAATACTGCATTTGCTCAGTATAAAGAACTGGGGTCATTAGTAAATTTCATAGATATTAAAAATAGAGATGAATTATTTAATTCTCTTGAGACAAAAGAAGATATATATCATTTCCTAGAGATCACAGAAGATACCGTTAATATTGATATTATAAATAAGATTGATGATAAAATAGGTTATAAGGTTAATGCATTTATAATTAAATCTATTAAACCTAAACTGAGTGTTGATGAGTTTGAAATTTTAGTTCAAAGGGTAGAGTCATTGAAAGATAATGATTTAGATAAACTTATATCGAGACGATTCTTTAATCGAGTTATTGCTCAATCTAAACTCTTCAAGGATTTACCGGTGGAAGACTTCGCAAATACTAACTCTAAGCTTAGGCAGGCCATCGCCCTTGAGGTTGTATCACTTAAAAGTTCTGCAAAAGAGCTAATTGAGTACAAGGAAAATCAAGTGTTTATACTATCTAAAGATCAGGTAAATAGTATTAAGTAGCTGAGAGTATGAAAACTTTTTAAACTAGCTTTATATTAACGCAGAATCATGTAGATTGTGGACCTAATAAAGAGGTCTACAATGATTACAAGGTTAGTGGCGTTTGCCCTATTAATGCTTTCTTTTTCAAGCTTTTCAGCTGACGTTGAACGCCTTGAGAAACTATTTAGTAAAAACTATAATTCATTCTACACTCCACGTTTCTGTGGTCGAAATATTGAAAAATTCGTCAAGGTTGCAAATGAAAAAGGTATTGATCTCAGTGGATCTTACGTTGCCAAAATTGTTGGTGGGGGATTTTTAGAAACAAGTGCTTTTTATTCTCGATCTAATCCCAACGATAGAGTCATGATTGGATATTTTCATATGGTTCTAGTGGCCGATGGATATGTATTTGATTTTGATCTAGGGGAGCCAGTGGTTTTAAAGCTTCAAGATTATGTGAGACTTCAATTCACTCCACCATACGAGCCATTTAGAATATATGGAATCGACTACTCAGCTAAAAATAATCCTGGTAGTTGGAATGTTACTGCTTTTGATACTAATAAATATGGTCGAGGTCTCGAATCAAAACTATGGTCAAAAATGATTAAAAATCTTATTAATATGACTAGAATGATAAGCACTGATAGATCGAGTGTTCTAAACAACTCTTACTAAATAAGACCATATACCTGATAGCTTTGCTAATAATTAGATGGCACATATAGCAAATATGTACTGGTACAACTTTATAACCAAAGCTATATACAAGTTCTCAAATTCAAACAGGTTCACAAGGGGAAATATATTATGAAAAAAATTATTATATCTGCATTACTACTACTTAGTTTTTCTAGCATTGCCGCTTCAGGAATTAAGATTGTCCAGGAAAAGTACGGAAGAATCAATTCAATCTACGTTACGGCCAATTCAACTCACAACCTTGATGTTTTGGATGATAGTTATGCAAACCTTTTTTCAGCTTGTTATTATGGAAAGACTCAAGATATTAAGTCCATACTTGTAAACATGGCCGTAAATTCAGACATTATCTACACTGACGGAACAGTTGTCCCGACTTATGATGAAGATGGGTATGAGCTAGAAAACAACTTTGTAAATATTGATATACTGGAGTCATCAATTGATATCGTTATTAGCTATAATTACACTGATGAATTAGGTGTAAATATGGAATTAGAATTAAAAAGCTGTAAATAAAATAATTAAAAGGAATTAATAATGAAAAAACTAATAATAGTAGTGCTTATACTTACCAACTCATTTGCTTATGCATCTATAAGTTATGATCTAGAATGCCACTCAGCAGACGCTTATACAGATCTTGGAGATGCAAGTTTAAAGCTTAAGTCAGTAATTACTGTTAATGGGTCAAATGACTACGTATTAGAGTCTGGAAATTTCGAATTCTTCATTGAAGATGCTTGGACGGATCAAAATGTAGCTATTGATATTGTTGAGAATAAAAAAGACTATAGACCAAGAGTGTACGCAGATCATGCAAAGTTCCCAAGTATCTCTAGAGAGTTCTTTGGAATGGTTGATTTCATCGTTCCACACGCTGCACTTATGAGTGAAAGTAAAAACTTTACGGCAAATTTCATATTAAGCTGGGTTGAAGATCATTGGGGTGGAACTATAACAGCAGAATGTGAACTCAGTACACCAATTCTATAAGAATAAGACCGCACGATAAGAAACATTATCGTGCGATGCAGCATGTATAGTAAAGTATTATCCTTACTTTGCACTTTTAACAAATCGGTCTGCAATCTTATCACCTGTAAATTTAGCAACCCAACCATCGGAATTATTGAATAATCTTATGGCCGTAAATTCTGGGTTTTCTCCCATATCAAACCAATGTCTCGTATTTGCCGGTACAGATATTAGGTCATTTCTACTGCACAAAATACTATAAACGAGACCTTCAATATGCATGGTAAATAAACCAGATCCTTTGACGAAAAATCGAACTTCATCTTCAGTATGAATATGCTCAGATAAGAACTTTTCTCGAAGTATACTTTTATCCGGATGTTGAGCGTGCATACTGACCACATCTATAGACTTATATCCTTTAGATTTAACCAATTTATCGATCTCACTTTGATAGGCCTGAATTATTGCAGTTTGATCCATATCCAGTGTGATTTCTTTATCAGCTTTCCACTGTGAAAATTCAATACCAATACCTTGGAGTTTTGCTTTAATTTCAACATCAGAATCAAGCTTTTCAATTATATTTGCTTCTTCGTCATAAATAACCAATTTACTCATTTATTATCCTTGCTTCATCAAAGGTCTCAATCACTATAAACTTTGAGTCGTTATATAGACCGTCGCGATTGACGTGAAAAACGTTGAAATTTGCATCAGTTGCTGCATGGGCCTCATCAATACTATCTGTAAAAAATGAAATTAGCTTTGGATCAATACCAATTTGTTTTGCAATATTTTTATAGGATTGAAACTCTTTTTTTGCTCCCGTAGTTGTATCAAAATAGCCGCTAAGTAACGGTGTAATATCGCCGTGCTCAGTGTGGGAAAAAAGCAGTTTTTGCGCCTGAATACTGCCAGATGAATAGATGTATAAATCGAGTCCAGAATTTTTCCATTTTTCAAAAGATGGTAAAACATCGGGATAGAGGTGAGCGGTATACTCCCCTTTTGCATATCCTTCTTTCCAAATAAGACCTTGTATATCTTTTAATTCTTTCACTTTTTTATCTTCATCAATCCAGCACTTTAATAAGGCAATAACTTCATCTAATGAGCTCACGTTATTATTGCTTTTGATAGAATCAATGATTTTGCTAAGATCATTTTGATTATCTTTCACAAAATGTTCAATCTTTCTTTTTGCATAAGGAAAAAGCGTATTGTGAACAAAGTTAATATCAGTTGTGGTTCCTTCAATATCAAAAATCAATGCATTCATTTTAATCCCATTTTTATTTGCTCAACTCTTACTGCCATTAAAAATTCAGCCCCCTCAAGAAATCTTTTTGCCCGCTGAATAGATTCGGCCCAAACGTAAATTCCATGACCTCGCAAGATAAGACAAGGAGTATTCGAAAAGTCTTCCTTCCAATTATGTTCAAGCTCGTTGGCAAATTGATTGATATCTTGAGTATTTTCAAAAATATGAAAGCGTATAGTTTCACTGTGAGACTTAATTTTGCTAAAAGCTTTTTGCAATTCAAAACCGCAAAATTCAATTTGATTGTCTTTTGTAAACATACTCAATGCCGTTCCCGCAATACTGTGAGAATGAAGCACACAATTGGCTTCAGGTACTAACTCCATGATTTTGGCGTGAATCATGGCTTCATCAGAGGGTTTTAAGGTCTCGTTGGTATACTCACCTTGCAGGTCCATATTTATGAAATCTGATGTTTTAAGCTTTCCTTTGTCTACACCTGAAGCAGACACATAGAGGCTCTTTTCATTAATTCGAAGGGAATAATTACCACTTGTGGCTGGTGAATAGTTTTTCTCATTCATCCAGTGGCAAACTTCTATTAATTCAGTTAAATTATTCATATAATGAGCTCTCCATATAATGATAAATTTACAGATAGAGTTAATTAATTACAAGGATAAAAGATGCAGTTACAAAGTAAATTCCCAGACATGAAGACCACAATATTTAGTCAGATTTCAGCTTTATCTAACGAATATGATGCAGTAAACCTGGGTCAAGGATTTCCAAGTTTCTCACCTGACTCATATCTTTTAGACAGACTTGCTCACTATACTAATGAAGGCTTTAATCAATACGCACCAATGGCCGGAATGCCAAGGCTTCTCGAAAGCATCTCTCAGCTTCACAGTAATCTCTACGGACAAAGCATTTCACCCCAAAATGAAATTACAATTACCAGTGGTGCAACTGAGGCCTTATTCTGTGCAATATCAACCGTGGTAAATGCTGGAGATGAAGTTATACTATTTGACCCAAGCTACGACTCATACGCACCCAATATTGAACTCAACGGTGGAGTCGCTATCCGTATAAATTTAAATGATGATTTTAGTTTCGATTTTGAAAAGATTAAAGATGCTATTAATTCAAAGACTAAAGCTATTATTCTAAATTCACCACATAACCCCTCTGGTAAATGTCTAACTAAAGACGAGTTAGATGAGTTCTGGAATTTAATAAATGAAAAAAATATTTATGTTATTAGCGATGAAGTCTATCAACATATTATCTTCGATGGAAAAAAACATCTTTCACCATTTAATGATGAGAGATTTCGAGATAGGACTTTTGCGATAAGCTCTTTTGGTAAAACTTTTCATGTTACTGGTTGGAAAATTGGATACTGTGTGGCAAGTGAAGAACTAACGAGAGAGTTTAGAAAGATTCATCAATATATCACCTTTTCAACTATGAGTTCTGCTCAGTTGGCTCTCAGTGATATGCTTAATATAAAATCAAATGCGGTGACCGGCTTGCCTGACTTTTATCAACTAAAAAGAGAGTATTTTAGAAATGAACTTAAAAAGACAATGTTTAAAGTATTGCCCTGTGAAGGAAGTTTTTTTCAACTCGTAGACTATAGTGAGTTAAGTGAAAAAGATGATATGGCTTTTTGTATCTCATTAATTAAAGAATACAAAATTGCGGCCATACCGCTTAGTTCTTTTTATCAAAAGCCACCAAAAACTAAAGTAATAAGGTTTTGCTTTGCCAAAGATAACAATACTTTAAGCAGTGCTTTTAATCATATGGTTTAAATCAATATTACCCAATATTTACACTCAAGTATTTTGCATTCTCTCCGATAAGTTACAAAATACTAAGGAGAAGATATGAGAAATTTAGTACTTGGACTTGTTTTGTGTAGTTCTATTGGGGCAAATGCCGCAGATGTAGATTACAAATATTGTAATAAAACGACAGATAAAGTCTATCAGATAGCAAAAGTTGACGGACAAGACCTGCCTAATTTATTTGAAATTGGTGAAGATGGCAGACTTACAGTGAACGAGGATCATGCAAAGCTTATCTCTTTTGATACCAATGAATCCGATTCAATTCAAACATATAAATTCAAAACGATGACCGAAAAAAGATCTCTATTAAGATTGTTTAGAAGAAATGATACAAAAATTGAACAACTCGAATACTCTTTCACTGTTCAAAAAGATTCAAAAGGTCGAATTAAATCAATTACTCAAAAAAATAGTTGTGACGACTGTGTCGGTGGATCTAGATTAGAATTTAGCTATTCAAAAGATAGGTGTGTTCCTACCCTTTATGTATCAGAAAATCTTGAAGGTAAAAAGGCAGTCGTAACTGATACCCTCGTTTGTAGAGATATAGTTGAAAGTGAAAGAGAACTTATCAAGAAAATGAGAAATGGTAAAAAGTGTTTAAGTGAGCTCAACGAGCAGTATGTTTTAAATCAAGATAGAATGCAAAGACATATTAAAAGATTGAAATCAACAACCGACGATCTAGAAAATGGAATTGAGTCTGATCTTTCTAAGCGACTCTCTATGATCAGTGATCTTTCACAGAAACTTGCTAAGCCACTTGCAAAATATTCAGAAATCGCCGATGACGAATTTGACGTAAGAGTGTCAACGTCAGAGATTATAGCTGAATGTTTAAAAACACTTGATAAAAGTATGCTCAGAGGAAGTAAGGTATTTGATGGAAATCTCATTAGAAAAGAAGATGCCCCAGTTATCGCGCCACCATTAGTCGAACCAAGTGCACAAGCTATTGATCAATAATCAGCGCAGAAGTTTTCTTACCAAACTTTGACTTTGAGAAGTGTGAAATCTTTTAAGCTCTTCAAGAGAACTTAGGGATTTCACATATGATCTTATTGAGTTCTTAAGTGCAAAGTCATCCACTGAAGTATTAGCGCCCTCGCCCATTGAATTGATTAAACTACTTAATGATGCAGACAGAAAAATAACATGAAGCCTGTCTTTGTTTTGTCCTCTGCGCTTTCTCCAGGCATAATCGTATGCTCTTGAGAAGTGATGTGGTCTAGTATTTAGTAGTGCTTTTATACTCTCTTCAACTTCCACGGTGTTCATAAGTTCATTAAGTCCAAATTCACACATCGATTCATCTATAAATTCTTGACCTAAGAAAACAGCATTTTTTATAAACTCATATCTCTTAGGAGATGCATCCTTTAAAGCCTGTGGTTTGATTCTGTATGAACTAACGCTCTCAGAGAAATCCTCAGCAGGATTTGTCATGGCATAATTTGAAACTAAGTTTGTCGAAATTAGTGGAAAACCTTCATAAATACTTCCATCTCTTCTAGTCGATTTAACTTTCCAACCACCATCGATTTTCTCCCAAGTTTTAGAATCATCGATATTAAAAAGTCGATGCCCCAAAAGATGTGAGAGTTCATGATAAATTATCGACGTACGCATATCACTATCAAACATAGTCCATCTTCTTGGGTTGATATAAAGCTTACTGTCTTTCATAGAAGCGACAGCATTTCTTTCTTCTTCAATATGATAAGTTGCACTAACAGATAATAGATTTGATCCTATGTACTGCCATTTAGGGATAAGCATAATAGCCTTATAAATATCTCTTATGTGCTGATCACTAAATCTTGAGTCATTAATATATTGTGAAATATTGTGACCTAGACCCCTGAGGGTACTGTACATTTGCTTTCTATCCAACTGCTCTAAATCACTGCTCAGACAGTTGGCCAAACTTAAATCTCCAGGCATAACTGCATGAGAATCTTTTCCATTTTTATTGGATATCTCAGGGTTATAGTTGTTAATCTCTGGATGAGATATGCTATTAATAGTAAAAATTGAATATAAACTTAGTAGAATCTCTTTCATAATGCTCTGCAATATACACCGTATTATATAAATTTCCACTCTCTTTGAAACTTTTATAGCTTTGACGGAGAGTTCTGCTTTAACTACCCTTATGTCATGAAAATTATAGTGTTTATATTGAGTTTTAGCGCATTTGCAGCACCATCAATGCTTGATGAATGGTCATCCCCTCTCGAATACAAAGACAGTAAGTCGGTCCTCATCTATGGTGTTCTAGCAACTTCAGCCCTCATTCTGACTAAAGAATCTACGATAGATAAGGTTCAGTCTCATTCAAAAGAGCATGGTCTCCTGAGTGAGAATATGTCAAAATTTGGTGATTTAACCGGACAAGTTATACCTAACTTACTCTATATTTCGGGGTCATATATTTTCGGTAAATTTAATGATGAAGAACATGCCTATAAAAGAATAAAACTGATGGCAAAAACAACTTTCTACGCTGGTCTCACGACAATGATTCTCAAGAGATTAGTAGGTCAAAAAAGACCTGATAGCGATAATAGAACATCTTTTCCATCGGGTCATACAACAACTGCTTTCGCCTTTGCATCAGTAGTTGCCATGGAGCATGAATGGTATTGGGGAACAGCTGCATATGCCATGGCATCAGTTACAGCGATAAGCAGAATACATGACAATGCTCACTACCTACACGATGTTGTTGCAGGAGCAACCATTGGTACAGCTTTTGGAATAGCTCTTTCAAATTTAGCGAGTGATGACGATAATAAATACTCAATTATTCCAAGTGAAGATGGGGCAATAGTTCAAATGCATATAAGTTACTAAAATGTATGAGTAGACTTTGCAACGATTATTTCAAGAATAAACTTACCTTGATCTTGACGTCGCAGATCAGAGTTAAAAATTTTAAGTCCCCTCGATCCAAGATCCGACTCAATATTATCTGCATCAATAGAAGTAATATTTAAATATTCATAGATAGTGGCGACATAGGCCTGTGAAATTCCATACTTTTCGTACTGGTCAAAAGGTAGTGCTCTCTGAGTAAAATTCATTAGTCTTTAACAACTTTGTACTCAGCTTCGACGATATCATCGTTTGAAGATTTATTTTCTTCTTTCTTCTTTAGTTCTGCTTGATGAACTATCTTGGATGCTTTTAAAATAGTTCTAATTCCGAAAATTACTGCGAGAACGACTAATATTTTTAAAATCATTGATCTTCCTTTTCTTCATTATTGGTGGGTAAGTTAACATTCGTAGAGTTTTTTTTAGATTCACTCTCTTCTTGTGTTTTCGCCGCTTGTTCTGCTTCTATACGTTTTTTTTCGTCTTCTTCTCGTTTCTGAGCAACTTGTACTTTTTGCGCTTCTACGGATGCTCTTTCTTCAGCTTTTTTAATTTCTTTTTCTCTGAAGAATACTGAATTAATAAATTTTCGAAGTTCACTTCGTTGTGTTTCGCTAATTGTATGAATTACAGCGTAGTACTTGGACTTGAAAGATGACTGGCCTGGCGCGGGAGCAATAGACAAATACATATTAGCCGGAGTATTAACTTTTAAAACAGTTCGCTCAGGAAGGTCTAGTTCAGTATCAAAATAGATGTCATTTTCAGAAACTGCAATTAGTTTCATATCAATATCAAGCTCTGCATAAGTTGCAGGATGTTCTTTTCTTAAAAACAAAGTTCCTTCATCGTAAGCTACAGCGGATTCAAGGAGTTTTTCTTTTAACATCTCAGACATTTTCAAAACGAGTTCAGTTGTCATCTTTTCTTTAAACGAAAGAATGTTTTTATAACCTAAAGCAGTTTTTAGACGTTTGGTATCATAGCTTCCACTATTAAAAACGATTATATAAGGTTCATAACCATTTATGGTTTTTATAAAGCCACCCATATTTTGTAGGTTTGTAATTTCATTAAATGAGTAGGCGATATCGGCACCAGCTTCTAATTCTTCTGGCTCAACATCCTCCATATTGTAAACAATAAGTTGTGCCATAACTTTTTTAAGCTCTACTGCTGGATCTTTTAGATAGGGCTGGCAACGAAGAACGAATGGAAATTCATCAGTAAGCTTATCTTGAGCGTAAAATGTAAGCTCTTTATCAATGACAAGAATCTTAAGTTTTTTAGGGTTTGAAATATCTTCATTTGCATCAACCCACTTATTGAGCATCAATGTCGTCTCAATAAGTTCATGCTCGTGAGCAACCTCTAATTTATCGATCTCTTCTTGTTCCAGATCTTCATCAAGAATAAGTGGAGGAACAAATTGGAAGCCGAATTCCTGTGCATACTTAAAATTATAATATAAATCTTCATCAGTTGAAGAGGCACAATCAGCTAATGGAGATTTAATAATTCCTTTATTAGACCAATGAGTATGAATTGAATAAGTTCCACCAATAGATAAATTCAGATCTGATTCAATCCTCATCCCTTCTTTTGAAACAATACTCACCATACAGGGAACTTTTCCTGCAATTTCGTCGGATAGTTTTGCTGTAGCGAAGCCATGAGGAATAAGTTTATCTGGATAAGTATATGCGATAGCATTGTAAACGATAGAACTTAACTCAATACTTTTAATATGAACGCAGGTTACACCTGCCAGGATCGCTCTTTGCGAGTGGTGAAAATCTTGATTCTGATCGACTAGACCCATAACAAAAGGCTTATCCACTCTATTCAATCTCGATAAGACTCTTACGATATGAAGCATCTGCTCTATACTTTGTGAGAAATCGACAAAGATGATTTTTGGTTTATGCGAGCGTATGGCTCCAATAAGTAATTGAACATCGTGATCTGAAGTCTTATAAATATCTAAATATTCAAACGGTAGTGATTCATAGATTTGCCCAAATTTTGAACGCAGTGTCTTCCAATAACCTTGATCGGATCCGACATAGATAATTTTTGGCATATTAGTTTTCATAAATTTATCTCTTCCAGTCTTTGATTATACAGTTCGAGGTAGCTCTTACTAGTCTCATCGTCTAAAAATTTAGCTTTCGTATCAAAATACTTTATACATTTTTTAAAATAATCTTTCTTTATAATTAGATCACTATCCTTAAAATATCCCACCTTTGGGACCGTGTATCCTTTGCTATTCGATAGAACTAAAACCTCATAAAACTTAGAGTTCTCAGTAACTAGTCTCTCCTCAATAAGTAAGAGTCCAGACTCAACTAAGTAACATCTTACCTCTTCCAAGTTATTATGAGCACTTAAGATTATTATATCATTTTCAGCTAGTTGAAGTCTAAGGTTTTCGACTATTCGGATACTTAGCTTTCCACCTATACCAGCTATTGTTACTGTTTTACTTAATTTATTGTCAATTTTGATGATTGAGCAGTCTTCTAATAAGACATTAATTTCATCCTCAGGAATATCCGCAACTAACTCAATGAGCTTATCTGTAATACTTTTAACAACATCAACTAATATAATTTTATCAAAAGATTTAGTACCTATAAGACTCATACCCAATTGTCCGTGGTCACAGCAAAAATCATAAAAATGAATATTGGAATATTTGATTGAAATTACTTTTAAAAAATCGAGACGATGACTTAGTTTGTGAATTTTAATTACTCATCTCCCGAGACAACTCTTCTGTTCTAAAAATTGCCTGATCGATTGCACTTGAAGTTGTTGCTAAAAGATCTTGTTTTTTAAACTCATTAACAGCTTCAATAGTTACACCAGCTTTACTCGTTACCGCATCAACCAACTCACTATAAGAATGAGTGCTCTCTTTCATCATTTTGGCAGACCCAAGAAATAAATTATCGAGAAGCTTCTTGGAAGTATCTTCTTCAAAACCTAAAGAAATCATTTTTTGAAAAAGTGTATCTGCGAACAAATAAATGTAAGCTGGTCCACAACCAGAAAAAACAGTAAGTATATCAAGTTCTCTTTCATCACTACATTTAATGAGACCAGAATTTTTAAACATTAAATTAAATTCTTCCACGTATTTGCTATCGACTTGATCAGAATAAAAAGACAAGGTCACACCAGAATTAACTTTAATTGGAGTGTTTGGCATTATTCTAAAAATGAGATCACTTTTGAAAGCATTTTCTAAAGTGTTTATATCTGTAGCAGCTAACATTGAAATGATCTTCGAGTTTTTAAAAAGTGGATTAAATTTTGCTGTTAAATCTTTGAGTTGTTGAGGTTTGCAACCTATGAGCCAATAGTCTATTGAAAATGCTTTAAAATCCTCTAAGTTTTTAACGGCCTTACCATTAACCTTTAAAGCAAGATCGTGAGCTTTTGTAAACGAAGGTGTATAAGTAAAGAAGTTTAGATCTTTATTTAATGAAAGGTTTTCTACAACAGCTGAAGCCATATTTCCACAGCCAATAACTCCGATATTCATCACTATCTCCTTAAAGGTTAAGCTCTAGAGGCGCACCGTGCCTCATTGTATTAATAGCAAAAGATCGAGCAATACTATATTCTTTAAAGTATCTATCCCAGTCTCTCATAAAAATAGTTGAACCACTGACAACATACTTAACTAAGAATACTCTATCACTTTCAAATAAATTCCTACTTATAAAGTAAACAAGACTTTCCGCGTTCTCACTAACAACAAACTGAATTGATTTATCCTGAAGAGCTTCAATTGCCTGATTTTCGTCAAGATTGTAATCAATAATATTGAGATGAGAAAAACCAACTTTATATACTAATTCAATAATCGGTTTCCAAACTTCATGACATTTACTATTGAGACAAATTAAGTTCACAGCATTACCAACACCGATATTAACAAGGATATCCATCAAGAGATCAAAGTTTAGTTCAGAACTAGAAGCCACAAAGAGTCCTCTTCCTAGTTTGTAGTCTCTTCTATCAAAACTTATTTGTCCTGGAATGTTACGATTTGGGAATTCTCTATTTTCTAAAAGATTAGTTTCATCGCGAAGATAATTCATGAGACTAATAAGATCATCTTTTTGATGATAATCAATTTCTTTAAAAAAGAACTCATATCGATTTATTAACCTATCAATAAGTTCAACTAAATAATCGATTCTTTTGATCTGAGTAAGTTTAGATGTGTTTGCACGTGCATGTTCTTCACTCGTTTCACTGTCAATGAGAAGACTATCTTTATTCTTGTCACAGTCTACTGTCATAAAGCTATAAAGATAATCAACACTTCCAGCTTTGGGACCAGTTCCACTCATTTTGAATCCACCAAAGGGCTCAATCGCGACTCTAGCACCGGTGTTCGGTCTATTTATATAGATATTTCCACATTCTAATTTAGGACTTAGGTAATCAATATCATCTTGAGACTGACAATAGATCCCACCTGTAAGTGCATACTCAGTCGAATTAAAAATCGTGATGGCTTCATCGAGATCCTCGAAAGGAATAATATGAATAAGTGGACCAAATATTTCAGTTTGAGCAATACTAGTCTTGTCCATAGCACGAAGAGCACTCACTTCATAAACTGAAGGTCCAACACAGTGACCGGGGTAATCTCCTGAAGAGAGATCAATATGAACTTTGCCGCCAAATTTTTCGACTTCATCCTTCGCCTGTTTATTTAAATCAATCAATCTTTCTTTATCTTCTTTTGATACTAATGGATTAATAAAGGTAGAGAAGTCATCACTTTCGCCAACTTGAATATCTTTAACGGCTTCAACAAACCTTTGAATGAAAGTATCTTTTACTTTTGAATCTATTATTATTCGAGACGCCGCAGAACATTTTTGTCCAGCGTGAGCGAAGCAGCCATAAATCAGTCCAGATACTGTTTCATCAAGTTCACAGTTGTTGGTGACTATAACTGCATTTTTTCCACCCATCTCAGTTATGGCCATACGGCTTACACCATCTTTAGGAACAGACTTAATACTTTTATATATTTGAGTTCCAACAGCTTTAGATCCCGTGAAAACAACCCCATCAACATCAGGATGATTAGTTATATGGGCTCCTATATCACCATGACCAAATGCTAATTTAAATACATCTTTACTTATTCCGGCTTCAATTGCGAGATCATAGAATTTTTTAACTATAAGAGGTGTTTGTTCAGCAGGCTTTAAAAGCACAGTATTACCAGTGGTGAGTGCGGCAACACTCATACCGACAGGAATTGCAAGAGGAAAGTTCCAAGGAGCAATAACTCCGATTACACCTCGAGGTGAGTACTCACCGTGATTAATTTTTATATCAAAGTAGTCTCTTACATAAAAAAGTATAAAATCAATTGCTTCATCAACATCTGCAATTGCCTCTTCTATGGTTTTTCCGGCTTCAAATATAATAAGACTAGTGAAACTCTCTCTATTAAGTAGAAGTAGTTCTGCTAGTTTTAGAAGGGAAGCGTGTCTTTCATTTTTGACATCCGCCCAGTTTGCACGAACGGCAGAGTCTTTAAGTGTTTTAATCATCTCATCAACACTACTAATAGTATCGAGTTCAACTGAACCTAAAACCATCTCAGGATGAGACGGTGAATATACCTTCTCCCCTTTTGAAGACAAATCTGCCTCCATAAGTTTACGTTCATTAAAGCACTCAAGAAAGTATTCGAGTTGTTTTGGGCGATAAGTTCTAATCGGATATACATTTTTGAAGTTTCTACGAAGCTTTAAAATAGAATCATCATAAACAATTTCTTTCTTAAGAAATTTATCTTCAATTCTCTCAGTTGGTGTTTGAAAATTCATTTTCTTTTTGTGTGAGCGCATAATGGTGAGAATACCAACTTGAGATGAGTTCTCCATTATTCTTCTTACAAGATATGCCATTCCAACAAGAAGATTTCCAACTGGTATATAATTACGAGTTGGCCAGTTCATTAAGGACAGACCATAAGAGAGAGCTTCATAAGTCATATGTAGACATTGGTGCTCTATTACGGGAGCATTTGGAAAGTTACATTCTCTAAGTGCTTCTGAGAAACAATGATCTTGAATATTATGACTTCCTACTGCAAGTTGAATGAACTTATCTTCTTTTAAACACAAGTAAACTATTTGTCTAAAGTGAATATCAGTTTCTTCTTTGTTTAAAAATTGTGGAGCTTCAAAGTTAAAAGCTCTTGCCTCAACTGTCTCAACATCCCAGTATGCACCTTTTACAAGGCGAATAGGCATTCTTAAACCTCTTTTTTTAGCTAGAGCTAAAACATCTTGAAAATGGAGATGACCATCTCTTAAATAGGCTTGAATAACGATACCGGTGTCAGCAAAGTTTTTAAGTTCTTCCGTATCAGTTAAAATTTTTCCATAAACTTCTAGAACCATATCTCTATAGTGGTAATGTTCAGCATCTATATTGATAAAAACTTCTTTTTTCTTTGCTGTTAAAAGAATATTTTTTAATCTCGGCGCAATACTCTCGTAGGTAGAATCAAAATCATATGGTTTAAAATCGTGAGTAAGAGCAGATACCTTGATTGAGACATGAGCTTTATTAATTCCGGCAGCATTTCGACTTCCTGGTTTAACATGTTGACTCATGCCGTTGATGATCTCAAGAACTTTTTGCTCATAAAGATTAGCTTCTTCTTTAGACACAACAAGTTCACCTAGTTGGTCCAATGTTGCATCTCTTTTAGAGTTTAGAAGACTCGACAGAGATTTCTCTGCCTTTTCAATACTCTCACCCGCAATAAATCGTTTGGCCATAAATGAAACAGCAAACTTGATAGTACTGGATAAAAGCTTAGCTGGAATAAAACCACAGAAGTTATATATAAATTTAATTACTACTAAGTATCTTTTGGGAAGTCCGCTATCTTGACCTTTTAGTCTTTTAGCTTTGGCTTTTTTAGAGTCAGCATTGAGTCTTCTTAGTGATTCTAAAAATATTCTCTTCACCTCGTGACCATCTTGTTCGTGATTCAATGATGGCAAAATTGCTAAAAACTTTAAAAGGTGAATTCTTATAAGTTTAAAGTTTGCAGTTAGATCGAGGCCTGTATCCGTAAGCTTTTCAAAAAAAGATTGATCATACTGATTAATTTTTTCAATAAGGTGTCTTGATAACTCTTCAGTCTTAACCATCGCTTTGGTAAACTCTGGTTTTTTAAAGTTTACTAAATTATATTGATGGCTTATTTGTTCAATAATTGGAGGCGAATTTTCAACCGGAATACTCGCAATACGATTAGCGTGTTCTGAAATATCAGATATCTCTGCTTCCATATCATTATGGGTATACCATCTTAGAAGTGCGAGTTCATAGTTTAGTTGTTTAGTAGCTATTAGCACTTTCTTATCTTTGGGAAAGATAGCTCCTGTAAATTGAATATTTTTCTCTTCCAATGAAAATCTAAATGGAAGGTCATAATTTTTATCTATTACATAATTTATCTTCTCTAATATAGTCGGACAAAATTCACCACTATTTATGAGATAAAGCTCATGGATATCATAAAAACTAACGCTCCAGCTTTGACCTTGAACCTCAGATTGTGCAGACTTAACTTGATACAGATTTTTCTTATTCATTTAACACTCATTCCTTATTTTTAAATTGCTACCACTCTACATCTTCATCTATATAAAAGCTAACAATTGACTGTTAGAGTAGGACTCTATAAAATTTGATTATGCTTACTAAACTCTGCCTTCTTTTGGCCATATTTATTCATAGTGCACATGGTCAATCTAAGCAAATTTATGCTTTGGAGGATCTAGAGGTATTGGCCAACGAGAAGAGCTTCTCTGAGTTCTTTATTCACGCAAAAGATGTCGTTCCCTCTAAACGTTCATCCAAATGGAAAAGTCTTGTAAGTACCATGAGTAGTAGCTATTTAAATCGTCTAATGGTTGTAGAAATCACGCCAATGGAGTTTGAGACAACTCAACAAATATCAAAATGGGCCAGTTTAAAAGAAGACGAATTCTTTATAGAGAAATACTCTAAAGTTGCCGTGCGCTACTTTGATCAATGTTTTAAGCTTCGTGGAAAATTATGTGGACCAATCGTTAATAAATTTGTGAAAACGAATACTATTAATAAGAAGCTGGGTGTTGAACTAGCCAACCTAATGTATATAAATGGTATACAAAAAGATCTCTACCCTTTGATAAGACCAATGGCACAAGACACATTAGGCGAGTTTTATTGTGGAAAAATGCCAACTTCACAAATTATTCTGGACGAAATATATCGGAGCTCAGGTGAGATAGCTAAGATTCACTCGGATTGCCTAAAGACTTTAAAACCTCTTATCGTAACAAGTTTAACAAAAGCCAACAGTCCACTTGCCCGCTATACCAGCTATACAATTTTAGAGAAGTCAAGCACCCTCTCTCCCCTGCAAAAATCTGTATATTTAACAGGCCAGCTAATTTCAAGCTTTACACTTGATTCCTCTCAAACACTGCAAGCTTTTAATGAATTAAAGAAACTCTCAGAGTCTGCAGCTCAAAGAGAAAGAGTAATGAATCAACTCAAAGAGATGGTTCCCCTTCCAGGAAAGGTATTTAAACTTAGAACTAAATCATCGTATGCAATTATAAGTGGATTATTGAGATATATGCCTGAATATTTAGACTTCTATGCAACAACTTGCATAGATCACCTAAGTGGTAAAAAAAGTACTATAGGTGGAAATCCAGCTACTGAGTGTCATGAATTTTTTGAACTCTCTAAGCTTATGAAAATAATTCCAGAATCTAAAAGAGCATCTTACGACAAGATAATGAAACTCTAAAAAAAAATTCTCAATAATTTAAATACGAAAAGATGAAGCGATGAATTTAGAGCTTACTTTTGAACAAAAAAAAGCCCCGACATATGCCAAGGCCTTTTTATAAAATGATCTATATTTAGATTACTTTAAGTGCATAGAAACAAGTTTAGTCATTTCAAACATTGAAACTTCTTTTTTTCCACCAAAAACTGGCTTTAACTTATCATCAGCAATGATGTTTCTTCTATTTTTTGGATTTTGAAGATCATGCTTCTTAATGTAGATCCAAAGTTTTTTAACAACTTCAGTTCTTGGAAGAGGCTTAGCTCCTACGATCTCAGCTAATTCAGCAGAAGGCGTTAACGGCTTCATGAATGCTGGATTTGGCTTTCTTTTAGTTGCTGATTTTTTCTTAGCTACTTTTTTAGTCGCTTTTTTAGCTACTTTCTTAGTTGCTTTTTTTGCAACTTTTTTCTTAGCTACTTTTTTAGTTGCTTTCTTAGCTACTTTTTTAGTTGCTTTCTTAGCTACTTTTTTAGTTGCTTTCTTAGCTACTTTTTTCTTAGTTGCTTTCTTAGCTACTTTCTTCTTAGTTGCTTTTTTAGCTACTTTTTTAGTTGCTTTCTTAGCTACTTTTTTCTTAGTTGCTTTTTTAGCTACTTTTTTAGTTGCTTTCTTAGCTACTTTTTTTGTTTTCTTTGCAGCTTTCTTAGCTACTTTCTTTGTTTTCTTTGCAGCTTTCTTAACTACTTTTTTAGCTTTCTTTACTACTTTCTTAGTTGCTTTTTTAGCTGCTTTCTTCTTAGCCATTTAGTCCTCCCGGGGTTTATTAATGAGCTATATTACTTTTTCCCATTCAATTATATTTGCTGTTGTATTATTTCCTGTCTTCACATAGTCATGACCCTCATTAAGAGAAATCATTCTAAAGTTATCTTGTGCACAGTAGTTAATAATTCTATCAATAGCTTTTTCAGAAGCCAACTCTTCATAAAACTCTTTAATCAAATGAGAAAAACCATTCCCTTGATATTCCATCTTAATAGCCGTGTTTTTTGTATAGAGTGTCTTATCGACAATTTTAATAAAAATTGCTGCAACAATATCTTTATTTACTGAAACAGATAACAATGTCCAACCAGCAGCAATCTGAGATTTTAGCTCTTCAGTATTCCACTCGAAGTCCTGCATATCCGCAAAAGCATTCGTATTAAAATTATAGATTGATTGTATTTCTGCGTCGGTTACGCATTCTTTTATTTCTAGTGAAGTTTGTTCGCTCATTGGTAATTAGTCCTTTGTATAAAAAGTTTAATGTATCTGAGAGATGAAATCAAATATTATTTACCTATTAATATCATAGGAGAAATAAACTTGATAACAGTCAAATTTTTGTCAGCTTGATATTGAGTGAATGCCTAGCTCAAATCTAAGAGATTTCATTGCCTTTATCACCTAAATATGGGAATAATTACCTCTAATAACAAACATTTGAGGCTAAATGCAATCATTTATAAAAATGTTAAAAAAAGTGGAACGCACCTTCGGAAGTATGAAGTTTGCCGTTACAATCATATCTATCTTCACAATTTTTCTCATCTATGGAACTTTCATGGAAAGTTACCACGGAGCTGACTTCGCTAACAGACTCGTTTACAAGTCTTGGTGGTTTATGGGAATTCAGTTACTGATGTTCATCAGTATCGTCGTAGCAACTTACATGAGACTTCCAATGAAGAAGCGACTCTATGGCTTCTATACAATCCATTTAGGTCTTATAACTCTCTTCATAGGCTCATTTGTGACTTATATGAATGGTGTAGACGGAAGCCTTGAGCTTTACCCTAATACTCCCTCTAGAAAGATTGGAATTGATAAAGACTTTCTAAAGATCACTTATAAGACAGATAAAGAGTATTCTCAAAAGTATGCTCTCCCATATGTTTCATCACCAACAAGTTTAGAGGATAATTTTAGAAATGTAGTTAAACTCAAAGAGTTCTACCCTAGTGCTAAACTCGAAACTAACTGGGCACCTACCAACTTTAAAAAAGACGAAATTGATCACGGCTCCACCTACACGATCTTCAATGACAATGTCTCTCAGGACTTCACAATGTCACTAAATCCAGTAAGTGACTTCAAATCTTCAGAAAAGCTGGGCTTGCTCAACTTGAGCTATATGCCAAAAACTCTCTACAGCTGCTTCATTAAAGAAACAACTAGTGGTTTCCTTATTTGGAATACGATTACGCAAGAGTGCTTCACCCCTGAAGAAAAAAATTACCCTATTATTAAAACTTCCAAGGGAAATCAGTTTGTTGCCTTTAAAGACAATAATGAGATTTTGAAGTTCTTTCCAGATTTCTCCCCACTGCCAGTCAATGATGACTTAACAAAGAAAACGGATAGTCAATTTAGAGTTTTCTCAAGAAAACTATTTGAGAAGAAGCCAAATCTATTTCTGTTTGGAAATAAGATCGCCTTCTACAAGAAAAGAGCGAAAACTTGGGTAGGAAAAGAGTTTAAAACTGAAAATCAACTCATCAAACTACCATGGATGGGATTTAAGCTTCGTCTGACTGAGAACTTTGATCGCATGATTCCCTATCAAGAACCTATCTATACAAGACCGATCCAAGATAATGGCAATATTGTTCAAGGTGGTATTAAAGCTGTTAAGGTAAATATCCGCGATAAAGACTACTGGGTGAGAACTGATGCACCACTGGCACTAAATAACGGTCAAAGTGAAATTAGACTGGAGCTTGTAAAAGATGATATTCAACTTCCTTATCAGGTAACATTAAGAAAGTTTAAAATGGATGTAAATCCAGGTACTAATGATCCGGCAAGTTATGAAAGTTTTGTCGATCTATTAGATGGTAGAAATAATACACCAGCAACTGACCATCATGTATTTATGAATAATCCTCTAAAATACGATGACTTTACTTTCTATCAAGCAAGTTACTTTCAAGTCGGACCAGAAGCTTACGGCAGTATATTCTCTGTAAACTTTGATCCAGGTCGACCTATTAAATATGCAGGAAGTCTACTTTTGGTTTTAGGCTCAATCTGGCATTACTTCATTAGAAGAAGAAAAACAAAACTTAAACCATCAAAGGTACAAGCATGAGATTAGCTCTTTTAACCTTCTTACTCTCCCTGTCAGTTTTCGCAGGAATTTGTGACAACTACAAGGATCTTGGTGAACTTGCGACCTTAAACAATGGACGAGTTAAGCCATATATGGTCGCTTCAACGGAGTTTATTAAGTCTTTATCAGGAAAGACATCAATCGATGGTAAATCGGCATCTGAAGCCTTCTGTCTTATCTCTTTAGGAGATGGTGCACAGCTCTCAGATAAAATTATGGTTAACGTATCTCACGTCGAATTAAAAAAACTTGTTGGACTTTCTGAGAAGGAAAATGAAATCTCAATGTCAAAAGCCAAGACTTTTAAAGAGATTACCAGAGCTGAGATTATGAGTTTAAAAGAGAACAACTCATATAAAAAATCACTAAATAAATTTTGGTACAAAATAGATCAATTTGAAAAAGCAAGCCTAGGAGAATTTTGGACAATTCCAAGCGTTCAAGGCAAAGAAGTCTCATGGACGGCGATAACTAAGATTTCAACAGAACTCGATATCAATTTACTGAAAGATTATGACCAAAAGTTTAAAGCTAATATAGATAATGAAATTGCACTTGAACTCATCTACTCTAAAAGTCAGATCTTTACTTGGTCGATGCTTATAGCAATTATCGGTATCTTCCTTACTGTTCTTTTAAAGAATGCAACAGCAGGCTTAATTACAGCTTGGTCATTAGTTATTATCGAGGCAGTAGGTATGGCCATGAGAGTAATGATCTCAGGTCGTGCACCTATCACAAATATGTATGAGACTGTTTTATTCTCAGGGTTTGGGGCACTATTTATTGGACTAATTATTTATCAGTTCAAAAAAGACAAAATTTTTATTCTCGGTGGACTTGGTTATAATATTCTTTGTTTGTTTATGATGAAGTTTGCAGATGGCATGCTCTCAGAGGCCATTAGCCCACTTGTTCCAGTACTTAGAGATAACTTTTGGCTCTCAACACACGTTACAACTATTATTTTAAGTTACGCAGCACTGGCCCTCAGCTGGATGCTGGCAAATATCGTTCTTATTAGAGGAAGATTTGGAAGTCTTACAAGCAAAGATCTAAAATATTATGAAGATCTAATCTACGCGGCCATAAAAGTTGGAATAGTTCTGTTAGCTGCTGGAATTATTCTAGGTGGTATTTGGGCAGATTATTCTTGGGGAAGATTTTGGGGCTGGGATCCAAAGGAGACTTGGTCACTTATAGTTCTTCTAATATATGTTGCTGTTCTTCATGGGAAAAGCACAAGTTGGATCAATACCAAAGGGTTTATCATCTTTAGTGCCGCTGGCTTTATGAGCGTAATGATGGCTTGGTTTGGAGTTAACTATATACTTGCAACTGGACTTCATTCATATGGCTTCTCTGAAGGTGGAGCAATCTTTTTGATGACGTTTTTTGCGACTCAAATTATTATTATCCTACTTACTGCTACTAGATTGAAGACAAAGAAAAATGCTTAAACTAATCTGTCTTCTTATTCTTTCAGGTTGTGCGACCGATTCTCTCAACTCCCGTCTTAAAGATGGTGAGATTAGAATTGGTCCACTACTAGATCTATCGAGAAGTAGTTACTTAAAAGGATGCACAGATAACTCATCCATAAAGTTTGAACAATGTGTGATTAAAGCTAAAGATCATGAAAAAGAGATAAAAGAAATTTTATCTCAATAATCTACTTGGTACTGCAGATTCCAACAGAGTAGACAGTAATCTCTTTATTTACAGAATCCATTACAGATAAGACGTTCCAAGTTCCATCTTCATAACTATGAAGACCATCAAATAGCATTACACCCTTATCTTTTTCCTCTTTGAGTAAAGAGTATATTCTATTAGCAAGAGTTGTTCTGTCTGTTTCAACAACCTCAATCTCTTCTTGCTCAAGCACATCTTCAAGAGGACTTTCACTATAACTAAATGTTGGGTCTAGGAGGTTCTCAGCTGTAAAGAATGAACTTACATCGGAGACTTCAGTAACGTAGCTGTGTTCATCAAAATCGGTCATAAGTGTACCGCTTTCGATCATTAGCTGCTTTATTGTATTTACGTTATCTTCAGTTTCTTCTTTTTGATATTTAAATGATTTAATATCTGAGCAATCTCCATAGATAGATTCATTACCTACTATCTCAGAAATCGATTTACTTAATGAGTTAATTTTCTCATTAGTGGCTTCAAGTATACTATCAAATTGAGCAGCAAATGCATTTTGAACTCCAAGAAGCATAAGTGTCGATATAATTTTTTTCATAACAGTCCCCTGTCTTTTTTAGAAACTCTTAACTCAAGCAGTATAAATCATGAAAATGTATTGTGAGGGGTAACATTTGAGTAATGATGACAATTTTTCACACATCAAGATCAAATAATCAGCTAGTTAGAAAAATGAATGAAAAAATTATCAGAGATTGAGGAGATAAAAAGAGTGAAAAATAGCTTTCTAAGCAAAAAAAACCCAGAGAACTAACTCTGGGTCTTTATAACACTAATCTATCTAAGCCTTAATTAAAGTACTAAGTAAGGATTGATATTTTGACGAGCTATTTGTTTCATCATGAAAGTGTTTCCAGTTGATTCAAAGAATCCTACTAGTGCACCTTCATTTCTTTTTTGTTCTACATAAAAAGACTCAGCAAAGTTTTCTACTAAAGACTTAATCCAACCTGGTATTGGAAGAAATCCAAGACCAACCTGACCAAGATTTAATAAAGATCTAAATCTCTTAACCTTATTAGGCTTAGAGTAATAGTAAGCTGTTCCCATTTTTGAAGAAAGCATATGTTGGTTATTCATTAAGTTTTTAACAACTCTTTCACCATCTTCAACAGCTTCAACAAATCCAAAGTTGTATCTTACAGGGTTACTCATAGTTCCGTTCATACCGGCTTGTCTTACTTTGTTGTTTCCAACTCTAACTACTGCAAAGAACTTATCTAAACCATACATTTCCCAGTTATTAGCCGCTCTGTTTGACTCTCCATAACCTGTAACACCGATTCTTGACTCATAAACTGAAGAGAACACTTTGTTCACGTCACTTTCACTCATACCAAGCTTAGTTTCAAAGTTTTGAAGGTAGTGAAGAAGCATATTTTGGTGAAATTGTCTCTGCTCGATAACTAAATCGTGAACTTTAACAATAACAAACGATGCCAGGTTAAGAACTGGAATATTCCCAAATCTCTTTTTAGCAAAGTTAAGCGCTCTCGTTACTACTTCGTAAGTTACAGTTTTTCTGTAGAAGTACCTTGCATCCGTTGGATCAGCAACGATTGAAAGATCTAGCATTTTAAGAGCTTTTTTAAGATCAAACTCAAATGCTTTAAGTACATTGTGTTGTTGAATATCAGCAAAGGCCTTATCAACGTCAATTAGAGGAAGATTTTCAAGTGATTCTCTTACCACTTTAGCGTTCTCATAAGCTTCGTCAGACTTGTCTGAGTTAGCTACCATGTAATCAACAAATGCATCTAGTTCCGCAGAAGTTTCAGACTTGTCTGCGTTTTGAATTCTTGCGATCTCTTCTTTAAGATCATTTTTAATTTGAACAAGATAAGGAGAAATAGAGAATTTAGACAAAAACTTCATCTTAACCGCGGTAACTTCACCTTGGTCGTTCTTAACTATTTTGAATCTCTTGTTGAATCCGTCCATTGATTGTTCTGGCGACGTACCAAATGCTGCTTGTAAGCTTAAACCTAATATTAAAAAGACCATCCATGTCTTATTCATAATCTACCTCCTATCCGTGGAAATTATTTAAATGTTAATAATTAATACTATGGAGTTTAATACGAACTTACTAAGAGTTTCTTAAAGATGTAAGAATTTATTATATACATCCTTGCATCAAATACCTGTCTGTAATAGGTTACTTTATGCGAATTTTATCTATCATAGCTCTATTACTATCCGTCTCTGCAACTGCACTGTTTCATCTGCCAGAGCTTAGAACTTACATACCTAGGGTTGATACAGGTTATGATCAGTACAACACTCCCTCACTTCACTTTAAATCGCAATACGTTCTTACATTTGATGACGGACCTCACCCGATTAATACACCCAAGATTTTAGATATTCTAAAAGAATATAATGTTAAGGCCACTTTCTTTGTACTAACTCACAAACTAAAACAAAGTAATCTTTCTCTTATAAAAAGAATGCTCGACGAAGGCCATATCGTTTCAAGTCACGATCATATTCACGATCATAATAATAGAATTGATAGAGCTACATTTAAGAAGAAAATGAAAATGTCATTTTTAAAACTTAAAGAATTCTATGAGCTCGCAGGCAACAAGATGACGACATTCTATTTTAGATTTCCATATGCTGAGTACGGAGGAAGATCTGACTATCATCATATCAATGTATTAAAAGAAGTCTCAACAGAACTATTCGGTAAGAACTGCATTCACTTCGCTTTTTGGGATATCGATTCAGGTGATTGGATTCCAAAACTTACACCAACCGAAGTTTTTCAAAATATCCGCGCCCATCATATCGGTGGAGAATATACGACTTACAGAACCACAAGAGATTCTAGAGGTAGACAAGTCATCTTAAAGAAAAAAGCGTATGTTGATAATCCAACTGAGGGTGGAGTAATTCTCCAACACGATATTCAATCCAGAAGTATTGAAGGCACTAGACAATTTCTTGAATATGCACTTGAAAATCAAATTGAAATTAAGCGCATGGATGAAGTTGATGAATTTTCTTATGATGGCCTAAACTGTAAGTTCAAGTAATTACTTTTTAAGTTACTTTTCTAGCAATTTTATTTTCGATAAGTAGAGTCTTAAACTTATCTAGATTAAAGGGCTTAGCAATAACAGCACTAATCCCAAGCTCTTTACATTCATTTACATCATCTACAGTTAAAGAACCTGACATCAACATCACAGTAATATCTTTCATACTCGTAATACGTTTCATTTGTCTCGCTAGATCAAGTCCTCCAAGTTTTGGTAACTTTAAATCAGTGAGAACAAGATCAAATTTTTGATTGGTCAACTTCATCATTGCATCTTTGCCATCAACAGCACCAACGACAAAACTAAATATCTCCAAATCCTGCAACATGGGTATAAGAATGTCTCTAAGATCATCTTCATCTTCAACAATAAGGACTGACAGCAACTGTCCTTTCAACGGTTTTAAATTCATGACCATATAGTATTACACTTCACCATTCTGACCAAGAGATAAATGACACTTCGAGCATATTACTTCAATAACTATCTATAGGATTAAACTATTGATAGTTACAAATATATCAAACCGAATAATATATAGAATCTTATACCTGACAAACTCAAGAATAGTTTTGTGTTAATCTTGGAATAGATAACAAAAGCAAGCTTTTATAAATGCCTTAATTTTGTTTATTTAAACTTCACAAGTGTACAGCAGTTAGTGTTTTAGCTTTATCCTGCATTGTTTAATTTAAGATTAAGACGACTCTCCAGCACTTGTAATACGGATTGCAATAAGTCCTTTTGGTCCTTCACTAATCTCAAACTCTACTAGGTCATCATCATAAACTTTAATCCCACCGAGAGCACTTGCATGAAAAAATAAATCATCCATCTCTAGCCTGGGCTTAATAAAGCCAAATCCTTTCTCCACTTCAAAGAACTTTACTCGTCCTTGAAATCTTTCTGCTGGATTTGCTTTAAGAAAAGCTTCTCCCTCATCTAGCGGTGCCCAGATGATTTCATGAACAGCTTCAATCTCATCACCTTTATGAATCTTACTTAGTTTATCAATTACAGCCGCTTCAGTTTTAGCATCAACGATGAGATCTTTTCTTTTTCTCTTTTTTGTCTTTAATGTATCGTATTTTACAAGTTCAACTGTGAATTTTGTCATATATCCTCTATTCGTCTTATTTAGGTTTGTTGATTGGTTTCTAACATCAAAATGTAAGTTATTCAACAGAATCAGAAGTCACAATGAATTCGACGGATATCTAACTTAAACGTTTTAGATAAGAACTAAGTTTGATTTTTACGAGAGTGATTATCGCTTCTTAAGTTCCATTGGTCTTTGTGAAAATCCATGACCAAGATCGTGATCCATATTCCAACGATCAAGCATATATTCTTGTCGCTCGACCTTATAATGTTGAAGTGACTCATCTAAACCATCAAGTTTTTTCTGAAGTTCAACTTGAAGAAGAAGATTTTCTTGTTTGGTTTCAAGTAGATTATCTATAGCTAATTGCTTTTTACGTTTAAGCGCATTGATCTCTTCGTCGTAGTCTGCGGCTGTTTTCACTTTTTGTTGATCGTATGTCCATAAGAAGTGATTAATATTATTTAATTGATTTAAGAATCCATCTTTTCTAAGAAGTAAGATCTCTCTGTATTTACTGGCTTCAAAAACTCGATTAGCAAGTTCATTCGATTCAAAATTAAGCTGCATTCCTCTTGGAAAGTATTTACCTTTTGGCCAACAAGAATCAAAGTCTTGAACATAGACAACAAAGTAGAAGTCTTCTGTATTTCTGACACTTGCGCGACATGGGACATTTGTCTTATGTTGATTTACAAAGAAAAAGACTGTATCTCCGGCTTTAAAAAATTTAGTGTTATTATTTTCAACTTTAACTTTTAGAATTCGACCTGATTTATCTTTATCAGTAACTCTTCCCATAAAGTTCTCATAATCAACTTTTGGATCTATGAAGGCATTATTTGGCGGGTCGACTAGACCTCTATCGGGAAAGTCAGGCACCGCTTGCACCGCAAGGCAACTTCCTACATATAGCGAGAACAATCCTATTCCCATTAAAAACTTTTGGCCATAATCCTTCATACCTCTTATTATGACCCGAATTTTAAAATTACGCAAAAAATCATATCAATTTCAAGGAGAACCGAATGGAATTTTTTATCGACACAGGAAATATTGAAGAAATCAAAACAGCTTATTCTTGGGGATTCATTGATGGAGTTACTACTAACCCGTCTCTTGTGGCAAAAGAAGGCATTGGTCAGGAAGAACTCATTAAAACTATCGCCGAGATCGTAGATGGTCCAATCTCTGCTGAAGTTATCTCTACAGACGCCACAGGTATGCTTGCAGAGGCTACTGAGCTAGCTAAGATCCATAAAAATGTTGTTATTAAGCTTCCCATGACTATGGATGGAATGATCGCTTGTAAGGCACTTAGTGATAAAGACATTAAAACTAACGTGACATTAGTATTCTCAGCTAACCAAGCACTTCTAGCAGCTAAAAATGGTGCAACATATGTATCTCCATTCATCGGTCGTCTCGATGACATTGGCCAAACTGGAATTGAGCTCATTTCTGAGATTAGAGAAATCTTTGATAACTTTGGCTTCCCTACTAAGATTTTAGCTGCATCGATAAGACATATGGATCATGTAAAGCAATCTGCTTTAGCTGGTAGTGATGTGGCAACTATTCCTTTCAAAGTTCTAAGTGGGTTGTTTAATCATCCACTTACAGATCGTGGCTTAGAACAGTTTTTAGCCGATCATGCGAAAGCAAATAGATAACAGAACTCAATATATTCAATAAGTTAGATAGCCCTCTAAAAATGAGGGCTTTTTTATTGCTATTTTTAGAAACTTTTTACTCAAGTATTGCCTGTATGCGTCGATAATATACCTGAGTGACTTAATCAACAAAGTCATTCGAGGGGATAAATTGAAAAATCTAGCGTTATTTGCATTCATGGTTGTGGGAACCATTGCATGTCAGCCACCAGGTACAAGTGAATTGGGTTCTAGAGGATCAAGCGCATCAGCTCTTGCACCATCTTACTGGCCAGCAGGTCAAGCAGCCTTCCCATTAAATGTTAAAATATCACAGGATTTCTTATCAAATGAAAGCGATGCCATTTCAACATCAGCAAGTAATTGGTCAGGATCTGTAGACAATAGAGTTACTTTCTTTAATACAACATCTACGACAACTGAAAAAGGTGGAAGCCTTGGATCTTATAATGATGGAGAATTTGGAATTTACAAATTAACCACATGGCCTGCAGAACTTCCCGGGTCAGCTCTTGCTGTTACTCAAATTTTTGGTCTTAGAAAAAATATCGGTTCGAGTAATGAATCAATTGAAATAACTCACGCTGATATAATGGTGAATTATGACAATTTTAGTTTCTCTACAAATAATGGATCTGGTTATGATCTTGAAACAGTAGTGCTTCACGAATTTGGTCACTTCTTAGGACTTGGTCATGATTCAAGCAGTGTTTCACAATCAGTTATGTACCCAACGATTTCAAGATATACATCAAGTAGAAGTCCTCTAGAAAACGATATATCAAACCTAAAAGAACTTTATGGAATCTCTGGAGCAACACAATCAAATGCAGGCTTTAGAGGAATCGCAAGTATAAGTGAAAGATCTGAACAAAGTAGTGATCCAGGAGAGTTAGTAGTAATTCAATTTGAAATCAATGCTGATGGATCTGAAAGAGTAAAAGTTAATAACAAATATATAGAACACAATTGTAAACATTAATCTTCTTTGGTGAATTCGAAGAGCACCACAGAATAGTGAACATACACAATAAAAAGGGAAGTCACTCGCTTCCCTTTTTTTATTGGCATATCTTACAACCTCAAACCTAATCAACATCGTAAAAACAGTTACTTATCTAAATCCCAAGGATTACTTGAGTTTAGGGCTAAACTATAAGAGTGACTTTACCGATAGGTTTAGTAAGTAGATCTGAAATGAAAGAGAGAAGTATGTACAAGTTTACTTTTAATCTATTTATGATTGCCTTCTTTATCGGATGTACAGCCGAGAATATTGTTATAGATCCAGTCAAGACAGAAAAATCAAAAGCCGTTATTTTAACAACTACTAACAAAAGAGTATTCCTCGTCAACAATCAAACAAACTTAACTACATCGGAGATAACAAATAGCGAGGAACTAAAGATTTCTATTTCACCGTCAACTCTGCCACCAGGATTGAGTTTTAGTGAAATAACAGGAGTGATGTCGGGAGTTTCTACAGGTACTTATCCTGAGACCACTTATACAATTACCGGAATAAATGAGAGTAGAAAAGTAGAAAATAAAATAACTCTTTCAAGTCACGAAGGGTTTCATGTTAACACTAATCGCAATGCCAATGATGCCAACCTCGGAGATGGTAAGTGTGAGACTGCTACTCCTGGAGAATGCACAATCACAGCAGCCATTATGGAAAGTGCAGTTCAAAACACGACTAAATTTATTCTTTTAGAAGAAGAGACCTATGTTTTAACAATGCCTTTTACACTTACCTATTCATCAGCAAATATAACACTTCAAGGTAGAGGAATGGGCAAGACTATTATAACGAGTAACCAGAGTCCCACTTCTAAATTTGTCCTAACAGCCGGTGCCGTAACTGTAAATGATGTCACATTCAATGAGTTTGGAAGAGCAAGCGCTTCTATAGATAACTTTTTTCGACTTCAAAACAGTGCAAGTTTAAGTATTAATGATTCAGTCATTCAAAATTCTATTACAACTAATGGGGCCATTATTAAAGCCTCAAATAACTCAACCTTGGATCTTGATAACGTTTTTCTTTATAACAATAGATCGGAGAACAGTGGAATTATATTTATTGAAGGTGACGCTGTTGTAAATATTGATGGTGTCGTTTGGTATAAAAATGATGGGCATCAAGGTGGTTGTGCAGAGATTCAAATTCACTCAAACACAACAATCAATAACTCAATCTGTTTTGATAACCATACTCGCCACTTGGATAAGTCAGCTTTGAATGTTGGTACTTGTGGGTGTCCAACGGATCTCGATATTAAAAACACTGTTATATCTAATAACACCCATGCTGTTTCTGGATCAATTGCAGGCTTTCTAATTGGAAGAATAACAAGCTCCACAGCCGCAAGAGTTGTCATGAGTAACCTTATTATATCGGACAATACAGATTCTGCACTTGCTGATAAAAACTGCTTCATCAGACCAAGCGGTGGTACAGTCACTGACCATGGCCATAACCTCCTATCAGGTTCTGACTGCAGCGGTGGACGATTTACTGGGGCAAATAATTTATTTTCAACAGATCCCCTATTCTCTTCAACAGTTTTCACTATAGACCCCTACAAAATACCAAGTCTCGACATATCGACATCATCACCGATAATCGATGCAGGTAACACTTCATTTTGCTCTACAAAAGATCAACTTGGAAACTCAAGACCTGTTGACTTTAATGGTACAGGTTTACTTTGTGATATCGGTCCGATCGAGGCTCAAATATGAAGATTTTAATTTTAGTTTTTATCATTTCAATAAATATAAACGCCATGGTTTGTCAGGAAGGGATGCAACCCACTCAACCTTTGGAGATAAGTGAGTTGCTTGAGTTGGCCACAAGTATTGAAAATCGTCGCTTTGATCCCTGTGCACAAACCGCTGAAGCACCTAAAACAAAACAACAACTTTGCTCAATGAAACCTAGAGACTTTCAAAGCCTTCTGTGTGGTAAAGAAGGAAAAATGGGCTTTGATAATGAAAAAGGGCTATTAGGACTACCTACAGGAGTTTGTTGGTGGCATTCACGCTTTCATAGAAATGCAACCTATCTTGCCTACTACTCGCCTCAAAAGAAAAAGCTTGATCCAGATAATAAAGAAGATAAAAAACAGCTAAAAAAAATTATAAGAAATATTGCTCGTCGAAAAGAAATTGTTGAAATTCCTGGATATAAATCAATCCGAGAATTTACTTCAGATCCAAAAAACGAAAAGCTCATTCAAAGATTTCTCCAAACCTGGATGGCCGAAGATAGTTTTTTGAAAATGAACTGGGTCAATGGTCTTATCATTCCTAAAAATTACACTCATAAGTCTAAAGAATTCTATATGCAACAAGGAAAGTGGAGAAGAAATCCCGAAAAAGATTTGGGTTCAGACAAATTAAATGAACTCGCTCAAAAAGCTTTTGAAAGAAGAACCTACGATAATGATGAAGAAGAAGAGAAAGCTAGAGAAAAAACTCTTGATCACCAACAAAAACAAGTCGACACCTTGTTTGATAATGTCGTCAACCAAAACGAAATAAGCTTCATCACCTTGCAATACCCGGGAGTAATGGCGCACTCTCAAATTGTATTTGATGCAAAAAAGTCCCTAAAAAATGGCAAAATAGTTTATGACTTTAAAGTTCAAGACTCTAACTATCAAGGCGGACTTTTTGAAAACCCATTTCAAGAAAACAGCTATTCACAAATTAGGTATATTGATGGAATTTGGTATAAGAGAATAGATCCAGGAACTATGGATGGAGCCTCTTACACTCCAATAAATATAGCTGTTCACAACGATAGAAAGTTAAAGAGAATTCAAAGAGTCTTTAAAAGAGAATGTGGTAAGGAATTATTTGAATAAAAAAAGGGGAAGTTTTCACTCCCCCTCTCAATCAATTATTTCTTCTTTTTTTTAGCTTTTTTCTTTGTCGATTTTTCTAGTTTTTTATAAACCTTTCTTTTGGCATCTTCTTTTGCCTTCATAATTGAATCAAGTCTATCAGATACATCATCAAGTTCTTCAACAAGTTTTTTCTTAATCTTTGCTGGACTCTTTAATATTGCCTCGTATTCTTTGATTCTAGACTTATCTTCTTTGATCATAAGAGTACGTTTTTCAACTTCCTCTTTAGTCATTCTATAGATGGCCATGTCAGCAAGGTACTCAGCATACAAGAATTTCTTACTAGAGAGATACTCTACATAAGACTTTCTATTGGCTTTTTTCTCTGCTTGATTATACTGCTTCTCTTTTATAAATCTGATGATCTCATTGTTTTTATTTAGACGCTCTTTAGCATCAACAACAAGAAGTTCGTAGCGTCTTTTAACGACTTCTAATCTTTGCAATGTGAAGATTTCAATAATCTGCTCAGCTCGATCAAGAACCTTTACACCACGCTCTGAGATGAGTGTGTAGTTTGGGACCTGACTAGCAACAGTGGCCATCTCTTTTTTAACTTCATTAAGAGAAGGAGTTTGTCCTCTTTTGAAAATAAGCTCTATATTGATCTCATTATCAACAGATGAGTCGATATAATCTTTAACAAAGTCATTATCGATATGTTTATTTAAAAACTTATAAATTTTCTTAGCATCGTATCCACGTGGAAGTTCAGTGATAAAAATTGAATCACCTTTTTGTTCGAATCCCATATGGAAAAAGATTTTTCCACTTTTATCGACATCTACTTTTGCAGAATAATTTCTTATCCACGGCTTAATTTTCTTAGGCTTTCCAGTAGCTATAACTTCTTTCATCGAAGCGATAATATCATTGTGTTTAAAACTAGGAATAACAGATGAGAAACCAGTTCCAATTCCTTCGGCTCCATTTAATAACATGATAGGAAGTTTTGGAAGTAAACCTAATGGTTCCATTACTTTTTCATCATAATTTGGAACCATCTTTACCTGATTCATATCATCAAAAAGAAGAACTTTAGCAACTTCGCCAAGCTTCGCTTCAATATATCTTGCTGCGGCAGCCTGAGTCTCCATTCTTTCACCGAAATACCCCTTTTTATCAATAAGCGGATAGTTGTTTGAGAAGGTATAGTCTTGGGCCATATTAACGATAGATGATTCTACTGAGGCTGGTCCATGGGGATGAAGTGTAAGTACAAGTCCAGTTAACGAAGAAACCTTAACAAGTCCTTTTGATTGGTTTTTAAATAAAGTATAGAGGATTCGTCTTTGACTTGGTTTTAATCCGTCTTGTAGATAAGGGATTGCACGATCCATAAGTGTATAGATTTGATAAATCCTATATTCATCTTTAACAAGAGTTTCTAGAGGAACAGATTCAAGGGAATGAAAATAAGTAGGTTCACCGATCATTATTTTTTACTCGCTTTTTTCTTAGTTTTTTTAGCTACTTTCTTTACCGCTTTCTTAGTTGTTTTTTTTGCTACTTTTTTTGCGGCCTTCTTTTTAGCTACCTTTTTTGCGGCAGACTTTGCAGTCTTCTTAGCGGCAGCATCAGCTTTTGCTTGACCCGTTACACCCATATCAACGTTGACATCATCGTCATCAATCAGAAGATCTTTTCTAAGCTGAGTATCTTTACCAAAACAAGTATGGAGCATATGTTTTGCATCTTTTGTGTCTTCGATAACGATTTTCGTATATTCACCACGAGATAAAACATGCTTAAATGCTTCTGGACTCATTTCACCGAGTCCCTTGTTTCTTTGTATTTCTCTTATTACAACATTACCTTTGGCCTTGATACTCTCAAGTTCACTTTCACTCTCCGCATAGATCGGCTCTTTATTTGTGATAATTTCAAATAGTGGTGCTTTCGCTAATTGGATGCAACCTTGCTCGAAAAGCTCAGGCCAATAAGTATAAAAGAAGTTTGTTAAAAGTGTATTAATATGTCCACCGTCAACATCTGAATCGGCAAAGAAAACAATTTTTGGATATCTAAGATCTTCAACTATTGCTGGTTGCCCAAGAGTTAAGCCAATACTGGCCATGATGTCTGAGAATTCTTGATTTGCTAAAACATCTTTAATGGTGGCTTGGGTAACATTCATGGGTTTACCACGAAGAGCGATTCCACCTTGATTTAATTTATTTCGAGCTGACCTAAGTCCACCAATAGCTGAGTCACCTTCACAAATAAATAAAGTACACTCAGATCTATCTTTTCTCTGATTGGCATCAAGTAGTTTTTCAACTCTTTGTTTTTTAGCCTTTTTCGCTTGTTTACTCGCATCCTTAAGAACATCAAAACGTTGTCTAGATTTAGCTCGCTCCATAATATGCTCAAAATATTCTTTATTCTTACGAATAAATTTTGGCATATAGTTGGCCATAAAATCATCAATAGCTTTATCTAAGTCTTTATCACGAACAAGTTTTCTTTTGGTTTGAGATTCAAACCTAGGATTTGGCATTATTACACCAATTACAAATGTAGTCCCAAGGAGAATATCATTGTCAACAAGTGTGATTTTAGCGCGTTTCGCTTCTCGCTCTAATTTCTCTTTTATAAAGTTAATGTAAAGTCTCTTGAAGCGATCGTGATGATATCCACCATCGAAAGTTGGAGTAGAGTTAACGAAAGAAATAAATCTCTCACGCTCTTCGCTTTCCCTATCAAGTACGACTGAAAAAGACATATCTATTTTTGCTTTGTATTTTACTTTTTTGAGATTAACACCCGAGTAGACATACTTATCTTCGCCGATATTTTGTGCTTTATCCTCACCAATTCTTGCCGCAAGTTCGTAGAGTCCCTTTTTGAAAAGAAAAGACTCATTATTAAAAGTAAATTTCAAACCTGGATTATTATAAGCAAGATCGATAATTCTCTTTCTTAATAGATCCTTATCAATTGTATTGTTCTTATAAACCTCTTTAGCAAGAATCAGTTCAACTTTTACACCAGACTTACCTTTAAAAGGCTTTGGCCTAGTTTTATTGATTTTATTTGCGCCATCAATAAACGTATAAGTCTGCTCTTTTTTGGAGTTATGATGCTTTACAGTTACTTTAAAATTATCACTCGTAAGACAAGTTGCCGCAGCACCAAGTCCGTTTTGACCAAGAGTTCTAAAAAGAAATCCCTTATCATCAACTTCTAAATCTTTAAATTTTGAACCTGTTCTGAATTCAGAATAAACCATTGGAACTTTATCAAGGGGAAAGCCTATTCCATTATCTTCAACGATGACAGTCATTCCATCGTCTTTCAAAGTTGTTTTAACTTCCGAGACGTGACCACGATAAAATTCATCGATACAGTTATCCAAAAGCTCTTCAATGGCCTTAGATTTTGCTTGATGAAATTGAACGGTTTTAAATACAAGTGAATCATCCGTGTAGAGGTATGTGTCGAGCTCTTCGACATCATTACTTCCAAAAACCAAAGTTACCCTGTTTCGACAGTGCCATCTTTGATCTTTGGCCTCAATGACCGCTTCTTTAACTTTTTTTGAACGCGTAGACGCCTTTTTTGCACACATAATTCAAGTCTTCCTTGGCTTATTTTATATACTTTCGGTAATTTAGGGTAAGTTCATAAAATGGTCGTGAAAAGTCTAAGTGCGTTAAGATTTTATACCGATAAGTATTAAGTATATGAAATTATTAATTAAAATATTTATATTTAACCTGATTCTGACCCCATCTTTGTTACTCGCAAAAGATGATAAAACTGTTGAGGGATTTTTCAAAGATAAGTGGAAACTTACCAAAACTTCGATTAATTATCTCAATAAAGGTGAAATATTGGCGGAATCGAGCGTTACTAGCACAGATAAAAAACAAAGTTTTGGACTAAAAGCAGCCGCTGTTCATCCAAAAAACTGCACCAAAGTGCTTCGTAAGCTCTCAATGTTAGAAAGCTACGATGAATGGATCTCGTTTATAAAAAAATCTGAATACTCCGATGAAAGGGGTCTTGCTACTATTAAAGCTGATCACACACTTTTACCCTACCCGATGATTGTTCATATTTTTGTCAAGAGACCTACTGAGCCTGGTGTTTATCCGTTTAGTTTTCCAACAGGCATATTTAAGGGACTCACAGGGACCTTCACCATTGGAGAGCGTCAGGGAAAATGTATGGTTTTCTCCCAAAGCCACTGGAGTGGTAAAAAACAAATACCAGACTTTGTCGTATCGATATTTGCAGAAACTCTAACTAAGCTTGCAGGACAGATTCTATTTAGAAAAATTTAATTACTGCGTTGTTTCTTTCTTTTTACCCCAAAGCACGTATATTCAACCCATGAAAGTCAGACAAATAGATACAGATGATACATTCAACATAAGAAAAGAAGTACTCAGACCCGATGGGACAATTGAGGAGTGCAGCTTTGAAGGTGATAATAATGAATCAACCTTTCATCTAGGTGCCTATATTGATGACAACTTAGCTTCTGTGGCATCTTTCTATCTAGACAACCATCCAAAAATTAAGGATGCATATCAATTTAGACTTAGAGGTATGGCCACTCTTCCACAATTTAGAAAAAGAGGTTTGAGCCAAGCTCTTCTTCAGACGGCTTTTCCACTAATCAAACAAAATAATATTGAAACTCTTTGGTGTAATGCCCGCACAAGTGCTCAAGGCTTTTATGAAAAAGTAGGATTTGAAGTTGTCAGTGATGTTTTTGATATTCCAGACGTTGGTCCACATGTGGTTATGATTAAACACATTAGCTAATAATCACGCATCTTCATTTGTTCATTTGGATGCAGACAAAATCTATCCCCGCGAGATTCGTTGGTAAGTCTTTGCTGCTCTTTGGCACATAAATCATCAGTTTTAAATTCATCAAAAAATGCACATGGTAGTCTTTTTTCCAAGTCTAGAAGAGCTTCTTTTCTCTGAGCTTTACATCTTTTATATTCAAGAGTTTTTGTACAAACCCAGTGATTAGTATTGCAGTCATAAACTAGAAAGGATCCACGTTGATAGAAGGCATCGAGTTCGGGATCAGAGTTATCAAAGTCAGTGCCTTCATTTACACTTTGTGCATAAACATCGATGACAACACATATGCAAAGAACGAAAAACATTAAAACAAACTTCATAGATTCCCATTTATAGTTTAAAATGATTACTTAACATGTTATTTTAATACCTTATCGGAACATTTGAATAGAACTCAATAAAAAAGGCATACATGAGCATCTTACTCCACAACTCAGTAAAACTAGATATAGCAAAATCTCTAAACAAAGCAATAGTGGCGGCCTACCCAGATGCTGAAGCTCTTACTGACAAGACAATTTATGATGGACTTAGTACAGCTCCAAATTTTAAAATGGGACATATGGCCTTTGGATGTTTTCCTCTAGCAAAAGCACTTAGAGGAAATCCAGCTGCCATTGCAGCAGAGGTTCAAAAAAATATTGAACCTTCATTTTCTATAGAAAGTACAAAAACTGCAGGACCATATATAAATATATTTTTAAATACTGATAATATTGCAAAGAGCACATTTTCAGAAATTAGAGATGGTTCTTTCTTCAATAAAAAAATCACAGAAAACTCTCCAAAAACAATTATTGAATTCTCTCAGCCAAATACTCACAAAGAACTTCACGTTGGACATATGAGAAACCTCTGTCTTGGTGATGCGATCATAAAACTTCATCGTTACTGTAACTACCCTACAATATCCACAACCTTTCCAGGTGATGTAGGAACGCATGTTGCTAAATGTCTTTGGTATTTCAAAAAACATAACAAAGAAAAAGTTCCAGACACGAGAAAAGGTGCATGGCTTGGTACACTTTATACAAAAGGAAACAATCTACTTGAAGAACAAAAAGGATCTGATCAAGAAGATGAAAACCGCGCAGAATTAACAGCGATATTAAAACAACTCGAAGCCAAACAAGGCGAATATTTTGATCTTTGGGTTGAGACTCGTAAGTGGTCTGTTGATCTAATGAACGAAGTGTATTCGTGGGCAAATGTAACATTTGACTCTTGGTACTGGGAAAGTGATGTCGATACTGACTCAGTTAAATTGATTCAAGAATACAAAGAGAAAGGGCTATTTAAAGAAGATCAAGGTGCTGTAGGAATTGATTTATCTGAAGATAAATTGGGATTTTGTATCCTTTTAAAATCCGATGGAACAGGTCTCTATGCCACAAAAGATATTGAGCTTGCGAGAAGAAAATTCGAAGACCACAAAGTAGAAAAAAGTATCTACGTGGTGGACAACCGACAATCTCACCACTTTAAGCAAGTATTCAATGTTCTCGATAAAATGGGCTTTGAAAATGCTAAAAACTGCTTTCACCTCCAGTACGAGATGGTCGAATTAAGTGACGGTGCTATGAGTTCAAGAAAGGGAAATATTGTGGCCTTGCAAAATCTTATTGAAAGCATGGTCTCAAAAATTAAAACAGATTATCTCGCAAAATATAAAGACGAATGGACTGATGAAGAAATCGATCACACGGCTAAAATTGTTGCAAGTGGCGCGATAAAGTACGGGATGACTCGTGTTGATTCCAATAAAAAGATTGTTTTTCAGATGGATGAGTGGTTAAAGCTCGACGGTGAAAGTGGACCTTATATTCAATACGTACACGCAAGAATTCACTCTTTAGTAGAAAAATTAAAAGGTGATTTTAAAGCAGATTATTCTAAATTATCCACTGATAATGAAAAACAAATTATTATAAAATTATCTGAATTTAACTCAGTTGTGGAAAGTGCATGTGAGGAATATAAAACTCACCTACTAACAGGTTATCTTTACGATCTATCTAAGCTTTTCAACTCCTTCTATGCTGAATCTCAAATATCCAACGCTGAGGATGATATTAAGGGTGCAAGAATAGAAATGTGTGAATCAGTATCTTTAGTTTTAAAGAAAGGTTTAGAACTTCTAGGCATTGAAGCTCCAAATAGAATGTGATCTAGTCGGAATTTAAAAGTGTTAAGTGTTCCTGATCGATTAATCTATGGGACTTTAGTCCAATTTTATATGCACTTTGGATCCTTCCCTGACTTTTAAATCTAAAGCGCTGAGAATAGACCATTTCTACTTCGTAGCCCTCTTTGATAAAGTGACCTTGGAGCTTTGAGATTTCAAAGAAAGAGCCCTCTTCAAAGTATTTAATATCTTTATCGGAAACGACAATACTCAGTCCTCCGCTCGAGACATCAATAATCTGAAATTGAAACTCCTGAGTAGCCCCCATTAGCACCTGTACGTTAACTTTTAACGAAACACTCTTTTTATCTGAAGGTTTAAACTTAGTCCTTGGATTCTCACGAAGTTCCAATGCTTTGACTTCATAGGGAAGACTTAGGGATATATTTTCAGAGATCTGCGAGATCACTTCAACTTTGAATACTGTTTCTCTCAAGCTGAACTTTGCATAGGTCGGTTTTTTTGAATTATGCTTAAAAGCAGAGTAATTATTAATCTTAACTTGAAAAGTATTAAACCGTTCATTTACGGCCAAATCCTTGATTTCGAACACATAGCGCTTCTCTCCATTATTTTGCCAAAGAAAAGCTTTTTTATCTGTTGTTGATTGGTGAAGAATCTTCACTATTTCACTGAAATTTTTTGATGTTCGGTAGTTTGAAAGCATAGAGAAATTTAATCAAAACACTGATCTCCGTCAAATAGAAAATCACCCAAAGTCCTATACAGATTATTTTAAATAGGGTATAAATAGCCTTAAATACAAATGCGGTGTGTAATATGGTAAAAATAAATAAAAAAGTCGAATATGCTCTCATTGTTCTAAAGCATATGATGACGAAAGAAGAGGGAGAACTCACTCAAGCGAGAGAGATCTGTGACCTATACCAAACTCCCTTTGATACCACGGCCAAAGTCATGCAGTTAATGAATAACCGGGGATACTTTCATTCTCAAAAAGGTGCAAAGGGTGGATACTCTTTGGCCATAAAACTCAAAGATGTAAACTATCTACAACTGGTAGAACTGATTGAGGGTAAAAGTGCTACTATGGACTGCACTGAAAACAAATGCAGTCTGCTGAGCTCATGTAATATTATAAGTCCAATAAACAAACTAAATAAACATCTCTGGTATTTCTTTAAAGGTTTAAGTCTTGATGAGCTTCTCAATCAAAACTCCTTTGATCCAGTTGATAAAATATTCGAGGTAACCGGCGTATGAGTGATATTGAAGAAAAAATGAATGAAGAGTATAAATGGGGATTTGAATCCAACATTGAAATGGAAGAATTTCCCAAAGGCCTTAATGAAGATATTATTAGGCTCATTTCTTCAAAGAAGAATGAACCTGATTGGCTTCTTGAGTCTCGTCTAAAGGCGTTTGAACACTGGAAAACTCTCAAGCATCCTAATTGGCAATACTTTGATGTTCCCGAAATCGATTTTCAAGATCTTTACTACTACGCTAAACCAAAAACAAAAAATGCAATAGCTAGCCTTGAGGATCTAGATCCTGAGCTTCTTGCAACTTTTGAAAAACTCGGAATCCCTCTTCAAGAACAAAAGAGAATCTCCGGAGTTGCAGTAGATGCAGTTTTTGATTCTGTAAGTCTTGGAACGACTTGGAAAGATGATCTTTTAAAAGTTGGAGTAATATTTTGCTCAATCTCTGAAGCAGTTGTCGAGTATCCAGATCTTGTTAAAAAATACCTAGGAACCGTAATTCCTCACACTGATAATTATTATGCAGCACTTAACTCTGCAGTATTTACTGACGGATCATTCGTCTATATTCCAAAAGGCGTAACTTGTCCGATGGATCTATCAACCTACTTTAGAATTAACGCAAAAGAGACTGGTCAGTTTGAGAGAACTTTGATCATTGCAGAAGAAGGATCTTTTGTTAATTACCTTGAAGGTTGTACAGCACCTCAACGTGATGAAAATCAATTACACGCAGCAATTGTTGAATTAATTGCTCTCGATAATGCGGAAATAAAATACTCAACAGTTCAAAATTGGTACGCCGGTAATAAAGATGGAATTGGTGGAATATATAACTTTGTAACCAAAAGAGGAATTTGCAAGGGTGTAAACTCTAAAATTTCTTGGACTCAAGTTGAAGCCGGAAGCGCGATTACTTGGAAGTATCCAAGTTGTATCCTTATCGGTGATAACTCCGAAGGAGCATTCTACTCTGTGGCACTTACAAATAATAAAATGAAAGCCGACACTGGAACTAAGATGATCCACATTGGGAAAAATACTAAAAGTACAATTATCTCAAAAGGCATCTCAGCTGAGGAATCACAAGGAATCTACAGAGGAGAAGTAAAGATCATGCCAAGTGCAACGGGTGCTAGAAATTACTCCCAATGTGACTCTATGCTTATTGGTGACAAATGTGCGGCCAATACATTCCCGTATATCGACGTAAAAAATTCATCAGCAACGGTAGAACATGAAGCAAGTACATCAAAAATTTCAGCAGACCAGATGTTTTACTTACAATCTCGTGGGATCGATGCTGAAAAAGCCATTTCATTAATCGTTAATGGATTTTGCAAGGATGTGTTTAAAACTCTTCCACTGGAATTCTCAGTAGAAGCAGTCAAATTAATAGAAATGAAATTAGAAAACTCAGTTGGATAATATAAAAATAGGATATTAAAATGTTACAAGTAAAAGACCTTTCAGCTTCAGTAGAAGAAAATGAAATACTAAAGAAAATTAACTTCTCAGTTAAACCTGGCGAAATACACGCTATTATGGGACCCAACGGAAGTGGAAAAAGTACACTTTCAAAAGTAATAGCAGGTCACCCTGACTATGAAGTGAAAAGTGGAAGTGTAGAGTTTAGCATTAATGGAAAAATGACTGACATTGGAGAATTAGAGCCAAGTGATAGGGCCCGAGAAGGAATTTTTCTAGGATTTCAATACCCAGTAGAAATACCAGGAGTAACTAACATCAACTTCATGCACGAATCTTTTAATGCTCTTTGTGAACACCAAGGTGCAGACACAATGAACGAAAAAGATTTTAGAGAATATGTAAAATCAAAACTTCCAATTCTTGAAATGAGTGAAGCTTTTCTCGACAGACCAGTAAACGAAGGTTTCTCTGGTGGAGAGAAGAAAAAAAACGAAATACTACAGATGCTTATTCTTAACCCCAAGCTAGCTCTTTTAGACGAGACAGACTCTGGACTTGATATCGATGCCTTAAAAACAGTTGCAAATGGTGTGAACACACTTAAGAGTAAATACAACTCTGTTGTTTTAGTAACTCATTATCAAAGACTGCTAGATTATATCACTCCTGACTTCGTGCATGTACTTTACAATGGTCAAATTATTAGAACGGGTGACAAATCTTTAGCACTAGAACTTGAAGAAAAAGGATATGACTGGCTAATAGAGGAACACAATGCAAACTCTTAAAGACTTTAAAGAAAATATTCCCAATAGAAAAAGTGAAAGTTATAAATATACAAACTTCACCAAAGCATTTGAGCCATTTGAAAGCTTCGACTTTAAACAAAAAGATTTTGATCTTAGCTCTTTAAAAGTTGATGGCGCAATCAATCTATTTGTTACCGGAGGAGTTCTCGATGAAGCATCGGACAAGTCCCCTCTCGTCCATACTGCAAAAGCACAAGAAGAAGTAAAAGCTGTTAACAGCAAAGCATTTGCGGATGATTATATTTTTAATCTTGGTGCCCTAAATACAATAGAGCACTCATTTGAATTGAAAGATAAAGTTATAGTCGAAAAACCTATATTTATATTTCATGTTGTTAGTAATGATGACACTCACCTCTTTCACCAAAAGAGTACTTACAAGATAGGAAAGGGTTGTGATTTAAAAATCTTAGAAGTTTTTGTTAATACAGATGAAAATAAAGTATTTTTTAATCATTCTTCATTGGTTGATCTTGGAGAGAACTCAAATTTTTTACATGTTCACCACCAAAGATTTAATTCAAAATCAGTGTTTGGACTCAATATTGCGGCACAAGTTGCAAAGAACTCTCACTACAAGTCTTTCACAACAACTTTGGGATCGATGATGAGTAGAGCAAATATTCACATAGATATCAATGGTGAAGGATCAAATGCAACGGCCTCAGGAGTATATACACTTCAAGGGAGTCAGCATTCGGATATAAACTCTTACATATCTCACAACTCTCCACACTCTGAGAGTCATCAGCTTTACAAGGGAATCATGAATGACACCTCGAGAGGAGTTTTCACAGGACTTATTAAAGTCCAAAGAGATGCTCAACTTGTAAATTCAGTACAAATGAATAGAAACCTTCTCTTAACTAAAGGGGCTCACGCAAACTCGAGACCTCAACTAGAAATATTTGCTGACGACGTCAAATGTGCTCACGGTTCAACAACTGGACAGCTCAGTGAAGCTGAACTTTTCTATTTCCTATCAAGAGGAATCACTGAAGAGAAGGCCAAGATGATGCTTGCAAGAGCATTTACTTACGATGTTCTTTTAAAAATTGATAATATTCTTGTTCGTGAGTATCTTCACGATGATATTACTGAAAAATTCGAAAACAATGTATTTGGGAGTTTAGATGTTTAATAGAGAAGAAATAAAAATTAATTTTCCTCAAGTCTGTGAACTCTACGATGGAAAGACTATTGTCTATCTTGATAGTGCAGCTACGAATCTAAAACACAAAGATGTTATTGAAAGTAGTAACAACTACTATTCAAAAGAGACTGCGAATATTCATAGAGGAATACACACTCTGAGTGAGATCGGAACTGAAAAGTACGAGCATACCAGAGATCTTTTAAAAGATCTCATTAATGCAAAATCCACCAAAGAGATTATCTTTACCAAAGGCACGACAGAGTCAATAAATTTGGTTGCTAAGAGCTGGGGTGAAACAAACCTAGTTGCAGGGGATGAAGTGCTTATTAGTCATATGGAACACCATTCAAATATTGTTCCTTGGCAAATGGTTTGTGAAAAAACTGGAGCAAAATTAAAGATAATACCAATCGATGATAATGGAGATATTATTTTTGATGAATATGTAAAACTCTTGAGTGATAAAACTAAACTTGTCAGTGTTGTCTATATTTCAAACTCTCTTGGTACCGTTAATCCAATTGATAAAATGATCACTGAGGCAAAAAAGAAAAATGCACTTTTCCTAGTCGACGCAGCTCAAGCTATTTCACACAAGGTTATAGATGTTCAAAAAATGGACTGTGATTTTTTATGTTTTAGCGCTCACAAGATGTTTGGCCCAACTGGTATAGGTGCTCTATACGGCAAAGAAGAACTCTTAAACAGTATGCCACCACTTTTTGGAGGTGGTGACATGATTGATAAAGTTACCTTTGAAAAAACGACTTACAATGCTCTTCCCTACAAGTTTGAAGCCGGAACACCAAATATCTCTGCCGGTATCGCCTGGGCGAAAGCCTTAGAATATATCGTAAAAGTTGGTATAGATAAGATTGCGGATCATGAAAAAGAACTCTTGGCATATGCAACAGAGAAACTTTCAGAAGTTAAGGGCCTAAAAATTATAGGTACAGCCAAAGAAAAATCGGCGGTAGTGTCTTTCACACTTGAATGTTGTCATCCACATGATATTGCCACAATGGCAAATAAGTATGGAGTGGCACTCAGAACAGGACACCACTGTACGCAGCCTGTGATGGAAAGAATGAATGTTCCTGCAACTGCAAGAGCATCATTTGGAATATACAACGATAAGAATGATGTAGATATTCTAGTTGATACATTAAACAAAATCGTAGATCTATTTAGTTAGTAAATTTATAAAATAGAGGAAAAACATGAGTGCACAGATTCAACCAACGCCAAACCCAAATGCTTTAAAATTTATCCTAGATAAAGTTGTAAAGAATGAGGGGAAAACATCATTTAAAAATCCTAATCAGGCTAAAGATGTCAATCTTGCAGCCGCGCTATTTGATTTGCGTGGAGTTGATCAAATTCACTTTTTTCAAAATGTTATAACTGTAAGTAAGTTTACCTTTGAGCCATGGGACAATTTAGAGCCAGCAATTGTCACTTGTATTGATAACCACTTAGATGACCACGATCCAGCTTTTGTTGATCACGATCCAGAAAAAGAGAGAAGAAAAAGTCTTCCAGCAGAATTTCTTCAAATTGAAGAAATTCTTGATCGAAGAATTAGACCAGGTCTTCAAGGAGACGGCGGAGATATGAGTTGTTTGTCTTTTGCCAATAATACTCTGATTGTAAAATATCAAGGAGCATGTGGGTCTTGTCCAAGTTCAACTACTGGTACCCTAGAGGCAATCAGAGGAATCCTAAGAGAAGAATACGATCCAGAGATTGAAGTTTACATCGCGCCTGAGGAGTAAGCTTTGATACTAAGATAGCCGAGCCTACATACACGGAATTTTACACCCACTACTTTTTCTAAGCCCAGTCATTTGGATAATAATACTTCATCATCTCTTCTTGTGGTGAGCCTTTTTTAGGGGCGTA
>Ga0307937_1000137_pt1 | contig 48206 bp, 46 predicted proteins | sample OrgLakmetagenom3_FD_201814 | JGI IMG/M metagenome (GOLD analysis project Ga0307937, IMG submission 201814) | Saline water microbial communities from Organic Lake, Antarctica - #3 | ecosystem: Environmental > Aquatic > Non-marine Saline and Alkaline > Saline | place: Antarctica: Organic Lake...
TCATAGTAATGTCTGGACTGTCTGACGGGCACCAACTTCTCTTTTGGAAAATAAGCATACATGTGTAAGATAGTTGCTTTCTCCCAGAATGTTCTCTCTGAATTGAGAACTCTGATCATGACTTCATTATCTGGACTCATTATTATTGGGAATCTTTCTTCCACATATGAAACAACTGGTTTCATACTGACTGGCCAATGGTCTGATCTCGCACCAATTTCAATTTTGATATTTTTCTTCACATAAGAAGTTTTAGAATCAAATAATGATGGATAGTAAAACAGTATTGTTTGTTGATCTTTGTCATCCGGGTCAACCTCTAAGTCCCACTCATCATTAAGATCAAAGTATTTATCTATTTCTTTTCTCAATACTTGAATGAGTGTGTCGTTTACATATTCACTACATTTATCTACCAGTTGTTCTATAAGCTTCTTGGATTTTTTATTACTCGTGGAATTCAAAGGCTCTTTATCGCCTTCAAAACCGAAAAACTTTCTTTCTATTGAGATATCAATATCCTCTGAGAATCGAGAGATAACATTATATATTTTAGAAAGTGAAGTTCCCCCTTTAAAAGTTAAATGATCTTCTAGTTCATCAATCGAAAATAACAGTCGTAGTGTGAAGCAGACCCAAAAGTCCTTTTCAATAATATTCTCTGAAACATTCATATGCTGAGCAGTTGCGATAAATGCTTCTTTTAATTCAACCTTGTCACAATTTTTAAAATCAAACATTTGATTCCTTCACCACATTGTTTTTTAAAATCTCTGCAATCCAAGTGGGGACACTATCAAGCTTCGCCAATAGTTCTTCATTTGGATTTTGTATAAAAGCTTTTTTTATTTTATTTATAATACTATCATCTATTTTATCTTCACCAATATACTTGAATGCCTGCACAATCAAACCGAGCAAAGAGCCGGCAAGGTTCATATGTTTAATACTAGTTGCGCGAAATTCAATGGTAACATTTCCAACAATGATTTTTTTACTTCTGCCATCTGTAAGATAAACAACTTTTACAGGTACTTGCTCAGAGAGACCCAGTAGATTTGCAGCTTGTGCGCCTGTAGGTTGAGTTCGTATTTTATCTCTACTGGCAATCGCCTCGACAACTTTCGTTATATCGGGGGACAGTATCCCTGTTAATTTACTCTCGTACGGAAAGTCATATATACCTCTAGTCACTCTTCTAATCTTTTTAGATTTCACAAGTCTCTCTAGAGCTTTTTTGACAGCGTCCGAGGAAGCAAGGTTTACAAAATGCTTTGGGGTAAAACACGTTCTGTTATTCTTAGTGCTGGATTCATTCATTACTTCTAATATCTGATTTTCTACACTCATGCTTGATATCATAGCACATTCGTCACCAATCCGTAACATATTAGTGACGACTTAATTGTAACATTTAAAATATTAAAGGTAGGTACATACTCAAATCGTCTTTGATTTAATGCTAAAGATATCTCTCACACCTGAAACCTTATTAATTTCAAGTACCTGTAAACTCTAGCTTTGAATTGCTCTTGCAGGGAAATAAGGAATCTTCCATGACGCCCAATGAAGGGCGCCTTTATCCAAAGGTAATGTTATGGAAGACATCATTCAGGGTGTTTGCTTGTTTAGCAGCGATCTGTCAGCTCGTTGTAGCGACTTATCAGCTATTTAAGTAAACCAAGGGTGTTAACGCACATCCCACCCTTCTGGTGCTTTTTTAAATATAGCATAAATTTGTGCACGAGATAAAGGAATTTTGAGTTATGGCGCAATTACAAAAACTTACATTTAACCAAAGTACATAAAGGAAATAAGATCAGTATAGTTTTCATCAGATCTGGCTTTTTTTATGGCCTCTATATATTGGTTTCTTTTTACTTGATCATCTATAACTGCTTTTCCCCAATTGGGAATTTCGAGCTTTTCTTTTTCACAAATCATATTTATTACAAGTCTAGACCAGCGTCCATTACCATCTTTAAACGGATGAATTGTAAGAAGACGTTCATGAACTATTGCTATAAGTTCCCGCTCAGAAAAAGTTTTATTAGTTCTCCAAAATATATAGTTATCTTGAAGCTCTTTGAGAGCAAGTCTAATCTCATATGACTTTAAAAAAACAGTATTATTAAGCTCCGTTTTTCTTATTACTCCAGCGAAACTCCATACATCACAAAGCATGTGTTTATGAAGCTCAATCCAAGTAAAGTAATCGAGATGATCTTTATTATTTGTTTTAGACCACTCTATTCCAAATGCTATATTTACCTTTTCAAGTTCATACAGCTCAGTCATATTATTAATATGACTTGGAATAAGATCAAACCTAATCGATTGATCAATTGGTGTTTGATCATCTCTATTTTTAAAAAAGATTCCCATTACCAAACATCTCCACTATCTATAAATTTTTGTGCCAGTGCCTCTACTTGATCTTTAATATTACTTTCTGCCTTTTGGTCTTCAAGATCCATATGAAGACCGGCTTCTTTTAGTCTTTTGATGGCCTTCTCTTTGGCCTTATTAATCACTGTTTCTTTAATACTCTTTCTAGGTACCAAAGAGTAGACGAGGTCACACTCCATTGCATCGGCCATTTTTATGAGAGTGGATAAATTGATCTTTCCATCAACTTCCCTTTTCTCAGCTTGAGATATTGTTTTTTGCGACAGTCCACATAGCTTTGCTAAGTCTGATCCAGATAATCCCATGGCATTTCTAATAAACTTAATCCAACCTTCAGGAGCCAATGATAGAGACTTGATCTCCCTTAGCGAAACAAGTCTTCTTTCAATCTGAGTCATCGTCAAACTATTAAGATTCATTTTCATATTCCCTCCGATTTAACTGTAATTATACAGTTAAATATAACATAAAATACTGCTTATTTGTAGTCAAAAGAGACAAGTTCTACTGTATTAATACGGTACTATCATAACCATTTGATATCTTGTTACAGTTGCAACGTGAATTGAAATTGATAAGTTAAATTTGCTGTTGTGGGTGTTAATTAGAGTCCAATCCATACACTCATTAATTTAACGCCCAGATATTTCGATGCTTTATAACTTCTAGCTTCATTACCATCTTTGCATAATCCAATTAACACTAGAGGAAGATCAATCAAGATTTTCTTATAGGCTTGGGGTTATAAAGATATGACAAGAAATCATCAAATCACATTTCACATAACAGCTAAAACGATTGATCAAAAATGGTTTAAAAAGCCCATGAGTAAAATGTGGGAAGAACTTCTTGAAAGTCTCTCCCTCGCTCACAGTATTCACGGAGGAGATATTATTTGTTTTATCCTTATGAATAATCGCTATCATCTGCTTTTAAAAACGAAGCCAACAAAGCTTTCTAAGTTTCTATCTTTTTTAGATCCAGCTGTTTTTCAAAGGCTCAATATTCAATCCATCGCCTCAAAAACTTATCTTCTTCACTGTTATAGATATATTTATCAAAGCCCATCTAGAGCAAGGCTTGTGAAAAGAATTGAGCACTACCCTTACAGCACTCTTTTTAATCTCGTTCAAGGAAGAAGGGCCCCAGTGCCTATTCATGAAAAATTTGGTATGCCGGATGAATACAAGCTTCATTGGCTAAATAAACCCGTAACCAGCAAAGAGATTAGACAAGTTAGGTATATTGACGCACTGAAACTTCCAAGCCCTGAAATCATTTTGTAGAGTAGCTCATGCCAAGATTTCTCTACAATATTGATAAAATACAATTTGATAAAGCCCAAAGCTATTTGGATAAGGTCAGTGTTGTAGATTCAACTAAAAATAGACTCAAGGCTACTGTTGTTGGATCCACCACCTATCAAGTAAGTCTTCAAAAGTCGGCACTCAATGAAGAGATCTTAGGGTTTTGTTCGTGCATGGCCTTCATTACAAATGGTCAGTGTAAACATATTGCGGCCGTTCTTCTAAAAGAGAAGGGAATGTTCTTTGATGACTGGAACAGTGACTTCGAATTTGTAAATAATGCCTTCATCAATCCCGGCCCCATAATACTTGAAGACAAAGCTTCAAATGAATTTGAACAAATCATGGATAGTTTTGTCTACGAACAAAAAAGAAGAAAAGAAGATATTGAAACCCCTGAAGTTTTTTACAGCGAAAAAGATGTAAAAATAAATGCCCCAGAACTTATCTGGTACATAATAGATTTTTATGAAGACTACACAGGAGTAAAGGTAGAGTTCTCATTGCAGTGTCAATCGAGACTCTCATCTGGGCGTCTTGGAAAAATAAAGAATGTAAAAATTGAGCCCGTACTCATAAGACTACTTCCAGATGCTCTTGATCAAGAAGTACTCAATCAACTATGTGCCTTTGGTCGTTGGGAATACTCTCAATCAAAGAACTCATCGAGTTTTCATAATGGTGATTTTTATCTTCATCAAAATAGAGATCTCTTTAAAAAGATCATAAAAACCAAAAGAACGATCAAAAGATCTTATCGCTACTACGATGTTGACGAAGACAAAGATCTTAAATTTAATACTGATAAAGCTAGATTTAGAATTGAAGTAGACTCAATTCAAAAGACGGCCATGCCTTTTATTGAAATTAAAGAGGAACGTTTCTCCTATAAAGATTTTGATAAAGAGATCTATGATAATTTTCTACTAAAGTACGATGAGTTCTTTGAAGTAGAAACAAAGGATCTATTAGATAATAATCTCTATTCCACATTGATTGAGATCTATGAAAAAAATCTAGAAGTTAGTAATGAGCAGTGGAACGAGCTTCAAGCGATGCTGATTAAAAATATTCCCCATCATCTTTTCACCGGAGATAAATTTAATCTCAAAGTCGAAACGGTTAAAATCTATTTTGAACTTTATTTGAAGTGGGAGGATAACTCCAACCATATTAGAGGCTATATCTATGTTCCAGACGGTCCTAATACTACAAGCTTAATTGAACTCAACTATGAACCTCTAGAAAATTTTATTAGCGCATTTCCGGCGTTTACTTTTAATGAGAACACGTTCTTATTTGAGAGCTCTGAGTTATTTAAGTTTATGCAGTATGCTGATGAATCAAAACTTCCAGTATTTTTTAAGAAACAAAAATTAAAAGCAGCAAGCTCTTTTAGTATGGATGTTACTAGTGGAATCAACTGGCTAGAACTTAATCCTAAGTTAGACTTCAATGGCCTTAAAAAAGAGATTAATTTTAGAGATATTTTAAAAAGAGTAAATTTAAAATCTAATACTATTGAATTAAGCTCAGGCGAGATTGGAATTATTCCTGATGATTGGATTGAGAAGATAAGACTTATTCAAAAGCATGCGGTCATCACAAAGGATGCAATATCCCTGCATCCAGCGAAAGCTTTAATCTTGGATGAATTTCCTGAACTTAAAACTCAAAAGAACATAAGACTTCTTAAGGCTGAATTAGAAAATTTCTCTCAAATCAAAGAGATTAAAGAGGATAAGAACTTCAATGGAGTTCTTCGCCCTTATCAGAGACTGGCCCTTGGATGGTTTGAATTTCTAGAGAGATGTCGTTTTGGTGGTTGTCTTGCCGATGACATGGGACTTGGTAAGACGATTCAGATGATCGCTCATCTTCAAAAAAAATTAAATGCTACTAAAGGGCTTAAGATTCTTATCGTTTGTCCAAAGTCTTTAACTGGAAACTGGGAAAGTGAATTTGCTCTTTTTGCCAAAGAGATTACAGTTTTCAACTGGAGAAATAAAAGTTTAAGTAAAATGAACTATGACTTACATGATGTCTTCATGGTCTCCTACCAGCTCTTACAAAGGCAAAGTGAATTTGATTATAAGTTTGATTATCTCATTATGGATGAAGCGCAGATGATTAAGAACTCAAGTTCTCTAACTCATAAGGCCTGTGCAGCCGTTGAGGCCAAACATAAGTATGCCCTTACAGGAACTCCCGTTGAAAATCACGCGGGTGATATGATGAGTATTTTTAATATCGTCATCCCTGGTCTTTTTGAAGCGAAAAAAATTAAAGACCCAACTATATTAGAGAATTTTAATTTTTTAAGACCTTTCATACTTCGAAGAACCAAAGACAAGGTGCTAAAAGATCTTCCGGCCAAAACAGTTCAGACAATTTACTGTGAACAATCACCAAAAGAGAGAAAAGAGTATTTAAGCTATCATGTTGCGCTTCGAGAAGAGCTTGAGAAAAAATCTGAAGAGAAGTTCTCAAAACTTATACTTTTGCAGGTTTTAACAAAATTAAGACAAGCGGCCAGTCACTTAAAGCTCGTTGATAATGCAACTAAGATAGAAAGTTCAAAGATGGAGACCTTAAAAGAACTTGTCTCTGAGATTCACGATTCAGGAAATAAAGTTATCATTTTTAGCCAATTCACAAAGCTTCTAGCTCTTGTAAAAGAAGAACTTAATCTTGACGTTGATAATTCCTCATACCTGGATGGCTCAACTCGAGATCGTGATAGAGTGATCAATGACTTTAAAAATAGATCAGAGCTTAAAACTTTTCTTATCAGTATCAAGGCCGGCGGAGTTGGATTAAATCTAACCAATGCTAGTTATTGTATTATTCTAGATCCATGGTGGAATCCAGCTGTAGAAGCTCAGGCCATTGATAGAATTCACAGAATAGGTCAAAAAAATCCTGTCTTCGCTTACAGGCTCATTACTAAAGACACAATTGAGGAGAAAGTCCACGCTCTTCAAAATACCAAAAGAGATCTCTACAACACTTTACTTGAGTCAAATGAAGGCTTTATCAAAGAGCTTAAAAAGTCGGACATCCAATTTTTGCTTAGTTAATTCAATAACTTACTAATCCTAGCTTTTTTCATTCTTTGCATTCTCTTTATAAAAGGAGTGGATATGATTAACGCAATGAGGTATAGTATTTATTTAGAGGAAAGTGGCTTTTCAAAAGATCAGGCCACAACAATGATCAAAGTATTGAGTGAAATTATGAATGACAATTTTGCAACTTCGCAGGACATTCAAATTGCAAAGCTTGAGACTAAAGCTGATATGGAAAGTTTTAGATCCGAGGTACGTGACGAATTCGTAAATGTTCGATCAGAAATGAAAGAAGGATTTGCAAATGTTGATAAAAGATTTCTTAAAGTAGATCAAGAATTTTTGAAAGTTAGATCCGATATAAAGGCACTTGAAAATAGAATGACTGTGAAGCTATCTAGTATCATGGTTGGTACAGTTGTCCTTATACAAGTCCTAAACAAAATTATATAGATCCTTTACAACTTCATGGGTCCTAAGCTAGTTTGGGCCCATGAAAATAATTATCCTTCTCATTCTAAGCCTTCAAGCCTTTGCCCTACGATTCTCTGTCTCTGAACTATGTACGGATTCAAAATATCTAGATGTTCACATAGAAATGGATTCAAGCTCCACAGTTTCAGCATTAACTCTAGATACATTTTCTATATATGGTGTTGAGTTTCTTGGAGACGAAAGATCTATCAGTTCAATCATTGGAACACCGACAGGACTTGATGCATATGAAGTTATTAGCGATACTGAGATGAGAATATATGGTTGGTGCTTTGAAGTCGATGGCGTTCAACCCGATAGGTTCATGCATGAAATAAATATTGATCCAACTATTCATTCACATATAAATTGGTTTTTTGGATCAGCTCATTATAAAGATGGAGCTTGGCTAACTTACTGTACACCAAGCTTTGAAAATAAAAGTCCCTTTATTTGTAAGGATTAGTCCTCACTAAAGTAGCCGCTTACTTTTAAATTTAGAATTCTCTTCTCCGTCTCCTCCACTACAATTTGGTCAACCCAATTGTTATAGCTATCAACGAGATGTTCTGTAGCAAAGTGCTCATAGACATCAATGTTATTGTATTTAGTTTCTTGAGCTTGCTCCATAAAAATTCTCCCTGATAGAATTGGTATATCTAGCTATTTGCAAAGTACGACTCTGCTCTAACGAACAGTAAGCATCTGATATTGTTTAGATTTCTCAGGGTAAGATATTAGTTTAGCGAGCGACGTTGCAGCTTTCTCCACCTCTTATGTTTTCAAAATCAGCTTTTTCAGAAAAAGATTTTTTTGTCTGTGAAATAGCAGAGGCAGCGACTAGAAGTGAGATCATCATAATTAATTTTTTCATTAATTTCCTTTGGTTTAGTTTCAAAGGATAAAGCAATGGACATGCCAAAGGATGCAATGAGATTTTGACTACTTAGAGGCTAAGATAATTCTAGTTTTGGGATTATGCTATTCCGATTTTGGAACTAATTGAAAGTTTGTAGGGTTAACCTCAAAAGCCTGAATGATTTCATCGTAGTCAGATCTTTTTTTAATAGGCATGAAAAACTTTTGGCGATCGGCCACGTTGAGGTTTATAAATGAGACAAGGGGTTGTTTAAACTCTTCTCTAAAGTATCGATCCAGTGTCAGGACCACAGATCCAAGAGCACTTTCGAGTTGAATGAAATTTTCTCCATCTTGCTCTTTAATATTTTTAATAATATCTGGAACAAATTTTAGAGAAAACTCTTCACTTGAAATGTTATTTAAATATTTATCAAAAGTCTCTTTTAGTGCTTTCTTATTAAAAATAACGATATTGGTATTAAAGAGAGACTCACTATCTCCTGGGCGAAGTCCAAGCGCTTCAAAATAGCCAAGTTGGTCTGATTCTTCAGCTTGTGCTTTCTCAACGATGGTTACATGTTCATTTGGACCTGTCACGATAGAGATCTGGCCACCCTTTTTGTCAGCTTCAGTTTTAGTTGTCGTGAGCATTGTTATAGGAATATTATTTTCAACGACCCAGTTGATCATTTTAACATCTGGAGTAGAGCAAAGATCTTCCCCATTTCCTATCGCAATTATTTCATTGGTCATTTCATTTTGAAAAGTATCGAGGATAACGGAGAAGCCTACAAAGCCATGGCCAGCAGGAGCTTTACGTCTATCAGTAAGCTTTCCGTCGGAACCAATAGTATTCATTTTTTTTTGATATATGTCTTCCATTACATTGAGGCTAGTACTGTCTTGAAACTTTTGAGAACTCTCATCAACTGCATCTTTGGTTTCTTTATTAACAAGGTTCACATAGTTTACTTTTTTGAAAAGGGCCTTTTCACCAAGAGCTTGAGCTTGCAGAAGTTGAAGTTCTGAAATTGATTTCATCTGATCATTGAGTTTGAAATATAGATCAGTTCCTTTTGCTCCAAGTCTTGTTCTATTTTCAACTTTAGCTATTAAGTCTTTTCTCTTAACACTCGACCCAAGGCCTGCTTGCATCTTTAGAATCGTAAATTCAAATTGATTTAATTTTTCACTGAGTTTATCTTTAAGTAGTTCATACTTTTGAATATTAATAGAAGACAGTTGTTTCTCATTTGCGATAGGCAGGCAGATAACGTTTGAAGTAATATTTTTTTCTGGCTCGTGTAAAACAATTTCTGTTTTATGACCTTTTTGAAATTTATTAAAAAGAAGATTAAAATATTTCTCGTTAAGATTATCCATTAGAGCTTAATTCCTTTTAAGAAATCATAATTATTTTTAAAATCAGCGACACAAAGTTCGAGACCAGCTTTAAAATCAATTTTAGGCTTCCACCCCAAAAGATTGTTTGCTTTGTCGATATTAGCCCAAGTAACCTTCATATCGGCTTTATGAAATGGCAGGTTTTTGATTTTGGCTTTTTTATTTAGAAGTCTTTCAAACTCAGTAATCATAAAGTTTACTTCAATAGGATTATTACCACCACCGAGGTTAATAATCTCATAGCCCACATCTTTGAGAGCTAGAATTGTGCCTCTTGCGATGTCATCAACATAAGTGAAGTCACGAGCTTGCTTTCCATCTCCGAAAAGCTCTATATCAACACCCTCTTCAATCCAGCGCATGAATCTGAACTGTGCCATATCGGGTCTACTTGCAGGCCCATAGACGGTAAAGTAGCGCACAACGCTGACATCGATTCCATAGAGGTGATGATAAGTATAAGACATTGTTTCAGCAGCTTTCTTAGAAGCAGCGTATGGTGAAATAGGCTCATTTACAGGAAGCGATTCTAAAAATGGCATCTCTTGTCCAGCATAGAGGGAACTTGTTGAGGCCAGAACTAATTTTTTTTGTCCAAATTTTTTCATACACTCAAGAATATTTAATGTTCCTTGTGCGTTTGTAGAGAGGTAAATATGAGGATTCTCCATAGAGTATCTCACCCCTGCTCTGGCTGCGAGATTAATAACCTTGTCTATTTTGTGTTTTGCGAAAAGGTCATCAAGATCTTTTAGGCTTTCTATATCAATTTCATTAAAATGAAAGTTTTCGGATTTAATTTGAGATAGACGATATTTTTTAAGATCAACATCATAATAATCATTTAGATTATCAACCCCTATAACAGTGTGACCGTCTTCAAGAAGTAGTTGTGCAGTTTTATGGCCAACGAAGCCCGCAGCTCCTGTAAGTAAAATTATCATAGAGAGAATTTAACATAACTCTCTCTATGATTGAAGATTATTTAATACTCATCAAGCACCGCATCAACAGTATATATCTTATCTAGTGGTAAATTGACAACTTCACTATAATTCTTGGTTCCTGGCTTACATCTCATTTCAGTGGAATTGCGAAATATTCCAACAGGTGAAAAGTTATGATGCATAGTAAAACTAAGATCTATAGCAAACAAGGAGTCTGCACTGAGACTAAACTCACCGCCTTCGAGATCCTCTTTTTGAATAATTTTTCTAATATAGACAGTTCTACTTTTATTAAGTTCTCTGGAAGTAACTTCAGAAATGGAATGACTAAACCTTTCATGACAAGCATTTGCGCGATGATGATCTTCAATCCTTCTTGTAATGTTAAAGAAAACAATCCCTGGTATCAGTCTATGCTTCTCGTACCTTAAATTAGCTTTTATTTTTTGCTGTATCTTAAGAATTACTCGGTCGCCCTCTTGCAGATTAGTTAACTTAATTGAATCATTTAGTACGGATGATTTGATTTCTTTTAAACTTCCGGTAGATTCTAAAATTTTATCTATAGATATATAGGACAAAAAATATGAATCTCCAGCGACAAGTTTTTCAGAGGCTAATTTGTTAGAATTTGAGCCATAGAACCAGCGAGAGTTTTCAGGATTAATTAATGTGGATTCTTTTATATCAATATTAATTCTAAAATCATTAGATACTCCATCAACAAAGATAAACTCGTCATCTTTATATACATATTCAACCTTTAACTTATCAAGGACATCTAGAAAGCTTTTTCCATCTGGTACAATACTCAACTTGTGTCTCTTACCGTTTATTTGATAGTAGATATGAGATAAATTTTGCTTAATTTTGTCATTTGTCTTTTTCAAAGATAATCGATTTCCGTCAGCTTCGTATTCAAAATCATTTATTTCAAGCTTCAAACATCGACCACTACCTTTAAAACTTGTCATTAGGGTTCTATTTAAGTGAGACCAGTTAAATGACCTAGAAGGTTTGTTCTGATCAAACAAGAAAGAAACCTCACCATTTATAATATTCGCAAAAACATCATGTTGTAGACTATTTTCTCTGACTTTCAACTCAACATGAGGGTCAACTTTATTCATAAAATAATCGGGCTCATTTTTTGAGCAGTTGATAAGATAACGGTCCAGACTTGAATCAAAAGACTCAACGACTGAGTTATCATCTTGAAACAGTCGCGCAGAAATAATATTTGAGATTTGTAAGTCTTCAAGTGTCTCGTCAGATTTATCTGCAAAAGTTCTATCTCCGATCAGGACCTCATCAAACAGAAAGTTAAATGTTGGAGTGTTAGCGACTTCAGGGTCAGTGCCAAGCTCCAACTCTCTCAAGTCTGAAATAGAATCGAAGTCACTATCTAGAGAAGTCGACTCTAAAAAATTAGTATAATTGCCCGATTCATTCTTTTTCTTTCCACAACTAATTAAATTCATGCATAAAATAATAAACATTATCGTTTTCATATTTTCTCCTTTGTTTCACTTTAACTGAGCAATAGCGATGCCATAAAAACAGTAGGAAAATATTAAAAACTATTCTGCTTTCAGAATATATTAATCTAATTCATTGCAAAAAACGAAACCTACCGATATTATTGACTTTCTGAAGGAGAAAACATTATGCCGTTTATTACTCATAAGCTTGGAAAGACTCATTACACTGTTAAAGGTAGAGGAAATAAAGCTCCTCTTATTTGGCTTCACGGAGGTCCAGGAGGAACTCACAACCCTAGTTCAAAGGTATTTGAATTGGCCAAGGGACGTAAAGTCTACGCGTATACACAACTTGGAAGCGGAAAGAGTAGCAAGATTGATAAAACTAAATTTAAAATATCAACTTTTGTTGAGGAACTAGACCTTCTTATAAAAGCCTGGGGACTTAAAGAGTTTCACCTTGCTGGTGGTTCTTGGGGAACGACTCTCGCACTAGAATACTATCTAGCCAAGAAAGGCAAAGGCGTAAAATCTATTTCGTTTCAATCTCCAATGTTCAGTGCCAGTGACTGGGAAAACGATGCTATTAAATTAATTAAAGGGCTTCCGAAAGATATACAAAAAGTTATTAATTATTGTCATGAAATCGATGCAACAGACTCAAAAGTTTATCAAAATGCAATAATGAAGTACTACTTAAAACATGTTCTCAGAGATAAAAAGAAATTAACTGTTTCAATGAAAGAAAAAAATCCAAATGGGCAAGAAATATACCTTGCGATGTGGGGGCCTTCTGAATTTAAACCGACAGGTACTCTAAAAAGATATAATAAAGTATCGCGTTTAAAATCAATTAAGGTTCCAGTTCTCATTGTTTGTGGTGAACATGATGAAGCAACACCAAACACTGGAATTAGATACGCGAACTTAATTCATAATTGCTCTTTCTATGAAGTGAAAGGTGCAAGTCACGCTATATGGACAGAAAAACCAAAAGTACTAGCGAAAGTTATTAATGAATTTATAAATGAAGTTGAAGAAGATTCCGAAAACGACAGATAATAGGTCAAATTATTTGGCACGACACTTGCTAAAATGAATATAGAAACTTTAAAGAGTTTACTATCACCATTCATTTCACAATCTAGCGAATGCTAGATTTTTCTTTGAGAGCAACAATCGTTGAGACCTAAATGGGAGGAGAAATCCTCCCAATTTCCTTTTTTTATGATATCTTTTAGGGATGAAAATAATTAATAATCTTATCTTAACATTATGTTTTAGTTTTTTTACTATAGTACCTCAAGTCGTATTTTACTGGTTTCATGACTCACTAACTCTTGAAATACCCATGACTACTTATAGTGGATTAGTCCTTTTTCTACTTGTTTTTAGTTTTATAAGAAATCCAATTTGGCGATATATTTCGATGAGCTTTGTCTTAATGCTAAGTCTCTTTCAAATGGTCCACCTTGAGTTTTATGGACTTCCAGTTTTCCCAGCAGAGATCTGGCTTCTTTTCACACAAGTTTCCGAAATTACCGGGACTCTTAAAGAAGATATATATATTTTTCTCAGACCTTTCCTTTTAGTTTTTCCAGGTTTAATTATACTTTGGAAAGTAAATAAGCTCTATCCTCCAAAGATATCAGCTCCCTATCTCCATTTTATTTTTATTTTCTATTTTATTTATAATCCAACTAGAACCTATCTTACTGGCAACACCTGGGGACGTCAGCCATCAAACCAAGAATTTGATGGAATGAATATATACCTGAGCTTGTCTTACTTCCTAGGAAAGATTGTTCCCAACAAGATAACGGGAAAGAGTTTAGAAGAACCTGATATTCAAATTACCTTTAAGAAAACTCCTGTAGAGGATAGAAATATTATTTTTATCATCGGTGAAAGTCAGACTCCTTTCCAGATGGGCCTATTTGGCTACAAAAGAGATACGACACCATATCTCGATAGCTTAAAAGAAAATAAGGACTTTTTTTATACAACTGGTATCTCATCAGGAGTCTCAACTGATATTTCTTTGGCCTTTATTATTAATAACACATTTGGCCTAGGGGGAGCTGCAAGAGTAGTAAAGTCAGATAGATGTTTATTCAAACTTGCTAAAAATAATAAATTTAAAACTTTTTTCTACTCTGCACAATCGTCACAACAACTTCGCTATATAATTAATAGTCTTTGTCCTAAATATATAGATGACTACAGATCGTTCTCAGATATCACAAAGGCGACGAATGATGAAAATGCAGCAAATGATCACGACCTTCTTGATCAGTTAGAAAATATAAATTTTACAAGTGGAAAAAACTTTATTGTACTTCACCATAGAGGGTCTCATAGTCCAATCAGCCTGCGTTTCACAGAAGAATCTCACATTTTTAAAAACTCTATAGAAGATGTTGGAAAGACTGCGATCATCAATAACTACGACAACAGTACCTTTCACCTAGATTTATTTTTTAAGAAGCTATTTAAGAAGATTGATAAATATACAAATACTATTGTTATATATGCCTCAGATCATGGAGAAGGTGTGGGACAGAATGATATTTGGGGACACGGAATGTTAAAGAAAATATCAATGGATATTCCTATTATTGGATATTCAAAGAATGAACAATTCAGAAAGAAGTTTGATAAATTTGAATCCATTCCTAATCATCTAAATATCACTCTACTTTTATCTAATTTGTTGGGCTATGAAACGAGTGTACCATTTAGCCAAGGATTTAAATACAGAGTATTAGGAAATGACATCAACGGTTTTGCTGGTTGGGCAGATATAATCCCAAAAGACGGAAACTACGTTTTAAAAGTTCATTATTACTAGAGATCGTAACGGTTAATTAGACCTATTAGTTTTTCATTTTCTAGAACGAGAACGGATGTGATTTTATTTTCCTGCATTAGTTTTTCAACCTCAACAATTTTCAACTCTTTTGAAATTGATTTAGGGTTCTTAGAGTAAAAATCTTTTGCAGATTTGGTGATAGCTACTTTAGGATCTTTAGTCAGAATTCTTCTGATATCTCCATCGGTAACAACACCCACAACTTTTTCAGCGTCAATAACAATTGAGATACCCATTCTACCTTTTGAGATAGTATCAATAATTTCACTAAAACTTGAATTTAGAGAAATGGTAGGAAGATTATCGACCTTCATTACATCTTTAGCTTTGACGAGAAGCTTTCTTCCAAGACTTCCCCCCGGATGAAAGCGTGCAAAGTTCTCTTCTTTAAAATCTGTGGCCTTCATCAAACTTACAGCTAGAGCATCTCCAAGACACATAGTAACTGTCGTTGAGCTTGTCGGAGCAAGCTTAAGTGGACATGCTTCTTTTTCAACTGAAATATTTAAAAAGATGTCTGAAAATTTAGAAAGTGTTGAATCCTCTTTTGCAGTCATCGCAACAATAATATTTTGATTATCTTTAAAAAAGCTGATGAGTTTAATAATCTCTTCAGTCTCTCCAGAATTTGAGATAGCAATAATCACATCACTAGGACTAATCATTCCAAGATCCCCGTGATAGGCCTCACCTGGATGCATAAAGAATGCTCTAGTACCTGTAGATGCAAGTGTCGCTGCAATTTTTTTACCTACGAGTCCAGACTTTCCCATTCCCGTAATAACAACTCGTCCTTTTGTTTTTAAAATAGCTTCGACAGCTTTATTAAAATTTTCATCTAGATTTGATTTTAAAAACCTTAGGCCTTCAACTTCAATATCTATTACTTCAAAAGCGACTTCTTTATGATTCATATATTTCCTATTCTCTTACAAGTAAAATTATTGATTTTTCTTTTGCAGTAATTTGGCAAAGACTCGACTTTAAAGTGATAGCACAGTCAAAGGAGTTGTATTCATTACCATCAATATTTAATTCTCCAACAAGTATGGCCAAGCCTTCTTTTTCTTTTAGGTTAAGCTCTTTACTTTGATCTTTTTCAAGAGTTAACAAATCAGCCTTGAAATCTTGGTGCTCAACAATCTTTTGCAGACCTGAAGTGCCAAATACATTTTTTGACGTTTTTAATTTATTGTTAAATTCATTATTAAAATTTAAAACATCCATGGCCTTATCAATATGAAGTTCTCTTGAGACTCCATTATCATCAACTCTATTCCAGTCCCAAACTCTGTAAGTAATACCAGAGTTTTGTTGAACTTCACAAAGCGTCACTCCGGATCCAATAGCGTGAACTGCACCGAAAGGTACATAGAAGTAATCTCCGGCCTTAGTTGGAAAAAAGTTTAAATAGTTTTGAACATTTAAATTATTTTCTACTGCCGTTTTAAATTCTTTTTTTGTTATACCCTCTTTAAAGCCTAGATATATTCCTGCTCCTGGAACAGAGTCTAGAATAATCCAACACTCAGTTTTTCCCATTTCGCCTTCGTGCTCTTTTGCATATTCATCGCCAGGGTGAACTTGAACAGAGAGATTATCTGATGTGTCGATAAACTTGACCAAATAAGATAGATCACAAAATTTATTTAAAGGCTCCGTTCCAATTAGACTTGGTCCATCAACGTGAGTTGAAATCTCCCAGGTCTCACCAAGGGGAACATCTGTTTTATGATTTTTGATCTCAGACAGCTTGGTGCCACCCCAGATTTTATAGGTAAATGTAGGTTCAAGTTTTGATAACATAAATCTAGTTTAGCCCTGTTTTAATCGTTAGAAAAGCGTTGATTCCTCTTGGATTATCTCTAAATAAATAATACACTAATCACACATTTTTTAAAGCGACAAAGGTTTCTAATTTTGCAAAAAATACTTATTCTCGACGGTGCCATGGGTACCATGATTCAAAGATATAAATTAACTGAAGAAGACTTCAGAGGTGTGAGGTTTAAAGACTACCCTAGCTCACTCAAAGGCAATAATGACCTTTTAACTCTTACGAGACCTGAAGTTATCAGTGAGATCCATGAAAAATATCTCGACGCTGGTGCCGATATAATTGAGACGAATACATTTTCCGCAAATTCAGTTTCTATGGCCGATTATAAAATGGAGAACTTATGCTATGAGCTGAATTTAGAATCAGCCAAATTAGCTAGAGCGGCATGCGCAAAGTTTTCAACAAAAGAGAAGCCTCGCTATGTTGCGGGATCAATTGGCCCGACAACTAAAACCACTTCCCTTTCACCTGAAGTAAATGATCCAGGCTATCGTGCAATTACTTTCGATCAATTAGTAGAGTCTTATAACGAACAAATTGAAGCTCTCGTTGTTGGAGGTGTTGATTTTCTATTGGTTGAAACAATCTTTGATACTCTTAATGCTAAAGCTGCACTCTATGCAATTAGCACTTACTTTGAAAGAACAAATACCAAACCACTACCAATCATGGTTTCGGGTACAATTACAGATGCCTCTGGAAGAACCTTGTCTGGTCAAACGATTGAAGCCTTTCTTTATTCAATGAGCCACCTTCCGCTGATGAGTATTGGAGTGAACTGTGCGCTAGGTGCAGATCTAATGCGTCCTTATATAAAAACACTCTCAGAGAAAGCACCTTTTAAAGTTTCTATGTATCCAAATGCTGGCCTTCCAAATGAGTTTGGAGAATACGATCAGACTCCTGCAGAGATGGCAGATATTATAGAAGGCTTTTTAAAAGAGGGTTATATAAATATTATTGGTGGCTGTTGTGGAACTACTGACGAGCATATTCGAGAGATTGCTCAGCGTGCAAAAAATTACTCTGCTCACGTCGTTCCAGAACTAAAAAAGCTTCCCCACTACTCGGGACTAGAGCCTCTTACTATTTTTGAAGAAAGTAACTTTATTAATATTGGAGAAAGAACAAATATTTCAGGATCTATTCGTTTTAAAAAATTAATTGCAGAAGAAGATTATACAACTGCCGTAGAGGTTGCTAGAGAGCAAGTTGAAAATGGAGCTCAGGTAATCGACGTCAACATGGACGACGGAATGATTGACGGAAAAGCTGCGATGGTTAAGTTCTTAAACCTCATTGCAGCGGAGCCAGATATTGCTAGAGTTCCAGTAATGATTGACTCCTCAAAGTGGTCTATCATCGAAGCTGGCCTTAAGTGTGTTCAAGGTAAAGCGATTGTAAATTCAATTTCTCTAAAAGAGGGTGAAGAAGAGTTTATTGCTCACGCCAATACAATTAAAAAATTTGGAGCAGCCGTAGTTGTCATGGCCTTTGATGAAAAAGGTCAAGCCGATACATTTGAAAGAAAAATTGAAATATGTTCGAGAGCATACAAAGTATTAACTGAAAAAGTAGGCTTTCCAGCTGAAGATATCATCTTTGATCCAAATATTTTAGCAATTGCGACAGGGATTGAAGAACACGATAATTACGGTGTCGATTTCATTAATGCTACGAGGTGGATAAAAGAGAACCTTCCTCACGTTAAAATCAGTGGTGGAGTTTCAAATATCTCGTTCGCCTTCAGAGGAAACAATGCTGTAAGAGAAGCAATTCACTCAGTATTTTTATACCACGCTATTAAAGCTGGAATGGATATGGGAATTGTAAATCCTGGAATGCTTGAGATTTATGATGAGATTCCAAAAGAGCTAAGAGAGAAAGTTGAAGATGTAGTTTTAAATAGAAATCCAGATGCAACAGAAGCTCTTCTTGAGTTCGCAAGTACCGTTGTTGGTGTAAAGAAAGATAAAAAGAAAGATGATGAGTGGAGATCACTTCCAGTTAATGAAAGAATTACCCATGCTCTCGTAAAAGGGATTGCAGACTTTATTGTTGCTGACGTCGAAGAGGCCAGACCTAGTTTTGCAAGACCCCTTGAAGTTATCGAAGGCCCATTGATGGATGGGATGAATGTTGTTGGTGGTCTTTTTGGTGAAGGAAAGATGTTTCTTCCCCAAGTAGTAAAGTCTGCTAGAGTAATGAAAAAAGCCGTCGCTCATCTACAGCCATTTATTGAAGCTGAGAAAGGTGGGAAAGTACAGACGAACGGAAAAATACTAATGGCCACCGTCAAGGGTGATGTTCATGATATTGGAAAAAATATTGTTGGAGTAGTACTGGCCTGTAATAACTTTGAAGTTATAGACATGGGAGTAATGGTTCCCGCTGAAGATATATTAAGACGCGCCAAAGAAGAAAATGTAGATATTATTGGACTGTCAGGACTTATTACACCTAGTCTCGATGAGATGGTTGATGTTGCTAAAGAGATGAAGCGGCTAGATTTCAATATTCCATTAATGCTGGGTGGAGCAACAACGAGTAGAATCCATACAGCTGTAAAAGTTGATCCCTTCTACGATAATACCGTTGTGCATGTATCTGATGCTTCGAAGTCGGTTCCAGTAGCTCAAATGCTGATATCTAACAGGGAAAAAATTCATAATGAAACAAAAGAACATTATCAAGAGCTTCGCGAAAACCATGCCAAAAGAGTTGATAAAATAAAACTCGTCTCAATGCCAGAAGCAAGAAGAAATAAATTTAAAGTTGATTGGGATCACTTCACTCCTGTGAAACCGAGCTTCATTGGTACCAAAGAGATAACAGACGTAAAAATGAGTGAGCTTGTTGAATATATTGACTGGAGTCCATTTTTCTCGGCCTGGAGATTAAAGGGTGCATATCCTAAAATCTTTGAAGATGAAAAAGTTGGAGTTGAAGCTAAAAAGCTTTTTGGGGATGCACAAATATATCTTAAAGAAATAATCGATTGTCCAGATGTCCAAAATAAAGCGGTACTTGGATTTTACGAAGCAACTTCAAAAGATGAAATGATTTATTTAAACGATTGCACGCTACATATGCTTCGCTCACAAAGACAAATGAAAGAAGCTGATTCTAGAAATAGATGTCTCTCTGACTATATCGCGCCTAAAGATTCTGGAATAACAGATTATATTGGAGCTTTTGTTGTGACAACAGGTCTGGGACTAGAAACTCTTATCGAAAAGTATGAAAAAGAAAATGATGACTATGCAATAATCATGGTTAAATCCCTTGCCGATAGGTTAGCAGAAGCATTTGCTGAGTATCTACATCTGAAAGTGAGAACTGACCACTGGGGTTACGCAAGCGATGAAAAATTATCTAGCGAAGATCTTATCCGTGAAAAGTATAAAGGCATTAGACCAGCTCCAGGGTATGCAGCGTGCCCAGATCACTCTGAGAAGATAAAGCTTTTTAAACTTCTAGATGCAAATAGAATTGGTGTCGAACTGACTGAGTCCTGTGCCATGACACCTGCGAGTTCAGTATCAGGTTGGTACTTTGCGAACCCAGAAGCACGATACTTCAATGTTGGAAAAATCACTGAAGAACAAGTAAAAATTTATTCACAAGAAAAAGGTTACGATCTAGACGAAGCAAAGAAATGGCTTCGTTACAATATGGATCTATAAAAAAGGTAGAGTACAGATGGCAAAAGTTATTGAACATTTAAAGAATGCTAAAGAGACCCTTTTTTCTTTTGAAATTCTTCCACCTATGAAAGGTCATGGGATCCAAAAACTATTTTCAGCAATTGAACCTTTGATGGAATTTAAGCCAAAGTTTATCGACGTCACCTATCACCGTGAAGAATATATGTATAAGAAAAGAGAGAACGGACTCTTAGAGAAAGTCTCTCTAAGGAAAAGACCCGGAACTGTTGGAATCTGTGCGGCTTTAATGAATAGATTTCAAGTTGATACAGTTCCTCACATTATTTGTGGTGGATTTACGAAACAAGAGACTGAAAGCGCACTGATAGATCTTCAGTTTTTAGGTGTTGATAATGTTCTTGCACTTAGAGGTGACGCTATTAAATCAGAAGGTCGATTTTCAGCTGTAGAAAATGGACACAAATATGCATCTGACCTCATTGGACAAATCCATAGTATGAATAAAGGTGACTACTTAAATTACGAAGTAGAGAATGCATTTCCAACTGACTTCTGTATCGGTGTTGCAGGCTACCCTGAAAAGCATTTTGAAGCCCCCAATGGAAATGTTGATTTAGATTTTTTAAAAAAGAAAGTTGATCTTGGAGCTGAGTACATAGTAACTCAAATGTTTTTTGATAATAAAAAGTTTTTTGAGTTTGTTGATAAGTGTAAAGCTGCAGGAATAAATGTACCTATCATTCCAGGACTCAAACCACTATCTACTGCCAGTCAGTTAACGGTGTTACCAAGTATTTTTCATATTGATCTGCCTGATGATTTAGTCGCAGCAGCAATGAAGTGTAAGAATACTGAAGAGATTCGCCAAGTAGGCGTTGAGTGGTGTACTGAGCAATCTAGAGAATTAAAAGAAAATGGTGTTCCATGTCTTCATTACTACACTATGGGTAAATCAGATAACGTCTATAATATAGCAAAAGAGCTTTTCTAATGTTGCCATTTAATCAATCACTACTCATTATTCCCACTTATAACGAGATCATGAACATAGAAAAGATGCTCGATCGTATAACAACTCTCTATCCTGATTTAGATATTCTTATTATCGAGGATGGATCTCCCGATGGAACCGCTGAAGTTGTTAAAAAATTTATGGCGGAGAATAAAAAAGTTAATATTATCGAGAGAACTGGAAAGTTGGGACTAGGAACAGCTTATATAACAGGATTTAAGTGGGCACTTGAACGAGATTATCAATTTATCTTTGAAATGGACTGTGACTTCTCTCATGACCCTGAAGACATACCTAGACTCCTCGAAGCAGCCCAAACTCATGAACTTGTTATAGGTTCAAGGTACATAGGCGGAATAAGAATAATCAATTGGCCGATGCACAGACTCCTACTCTCTTACTTTGCAGGAGTCTACACTCGTATAATTACAGGATTAAATATTCTTGATGCAACTGGTGGATTTAAATGCTTCTCGCGCAGAGCACTTGAAAGCCTAGATCTAGATAGAGTTTTCTCTAATGGATATTCATTTCAAATTGAGCTTAATTTTAAAATATGGGCCAAAGGAATGAGAATTAAAGAGGTTCCAATTGTTTTTACAGAAAGACGAGATGGCGAGTCGAAAATGAACGGAGGAATAGTTCATGAAGCAGTTTTTGCAGTACTGAAGCTAAGACTGCGAAAGATTTTTGGAACGTTAGATTAATATGCTAGAGACTCTAAATATACTGGATACAAAGTTATTCATATTTTTAAACCATCTAAATCATCCTGTAATAGATAAGTTCATGCTCTTTATCTCTTATAATTTTATTCCCTCAATAATTCTTATATGTCTTTTCATTTATTTATCAATAAAAAGTTTTGGGAAAAAAGCCTTTATACCCTTCATATTTTTAATTTTTGTTTTTGGACTTTGCGATAGTATTTCAAGTAAAGGCTTTAAGGATAATATCAAAAGACTCAGACCCATGCATGAGCCAAGTATAATGAATGATGTCTACACAGCCGGTAAAGGGCGTGGTGGTGGAAAGTATGGATTTGTTTCAAGTCATGCGACAAATACATTTGGGATATGCTTTTTTATATTCTTACTCTTCAGACGAAAGTATCCAAGCACCAAGTATCTCTTCATATATGCTAGTATTGTTGCGTATTCGAGAATCTACTTAGGAAAGCATTATCCACTAGATTTAGTTTTTGGAGCTCTTTTAGGAATACTCATTAGTTATTTAGTCTATAGAATATTTCTTATTTCAAAGTTGAAGTGGATAGTACCTTACCAAGATCAACCACAATAAGATTACCCTTAACTGTAATTGCCTCAACTTGAAGATCTCTAATTTCTCTCAACACAAGTCGTCTTATTGAGAAGTATCCAAGCTTTGCTTTGGTTAAAGTTATCTCAAGATTATTTTCTATCTTTCTATGAACGAGTCTGCCACCGATATAAAGATTAGCGTTTACCCAAGAGTCTAGAACTACGCGTCCGTTGATAATTCCTTTATCTGTCGAAAGGTTTAAGTTTCTGAGCTTAAGAGGAATAGACTTAAGACCTACAAAGGTACTTTTAATTTCAGATTCTCTTTCTGGGTTCTCCGAAATTAGTTGCATCATGATATTGTTTGCATCAATGTTTCCAAAGATAAGCTTTTTAAAGCTTACTGAGCCGTTAAGAACAAAGCCATCGAGAATATCTATATCACCAGTAGGGAGATCATCAGAATTAATAACACTTAGATCAGATGAGATTTTTAATTCCTCAGCATTGTAGTCTTTAGGCTTAACATGAAGAGCTAAATTATCTAGGGCCAAATCAAAAGCCTTTGCAGATGACTCCATTGAAACACCATCGAAACTAAAAGACTGAAAGACATTTAAGAAGCTAAAATCAAACTTCAATTCAACTGTTGTACTATCATCATTAATAACTAGATTTTTCACCTTGTTATTGAATTTTACTTCGATTGATTTATGAGAAAGTTTAACTTGTTCAAGATCGTACTTAGCATTTTCCGCATAAGCTCTTCCCTCTCTATTTTCAAACTCACCGTAGACTCCATCAAATTTAACTAATGGAAAACCTGCTAGTGCATTCGCACAAATAAATAAACTCATTAAAACCTTCATTTTTGAACCTTTTGACTTCTGCGAGTACCACAACCTTTACAACCACGGTCTTGCTCTTGTTTTTTAGTTTTGCGTATCTCATTAACTTTATCATAGAAAGAACCCATCGCTTTTTTTGAAGAGTCTTTATCAAGAAGCCAAGATAGCTTTGATACTGTCGGTATTTTTTTTATTAAAAATTCAACAACTTCAGAACCTCTATGGAATTGACCCTGCTCATCAATGAGGTGTATTGTCTCAGAGCAATCTTCAAATGTAAGCGAGGGATAATCTTCGTAGATGTTTTCTTCTGTTATTGGAACCATATTAATACTTCCTGATCTATCCAGTAGGCGTAGACCTTGGGTGAACCTCACACAGAGGTTGCACTCAGGATCAAATAGAAGAGCAGGAAGTTTAATCAAATTAAATCTCTATTTTTATTCTTTCAAGGTTTGCACCAATATTGGCACTTATTTCTTTAACTATTTTTTTATCAACCATGATTTCCAATGAATATGTTCCTGGATTTAGAACAATATGGAATGCACCTGTTTGATGACCGACATAGTTTTGAAAAAATTCTTTATTACCATCTTTAAGTTTATAAACTTTAATGGCAAAGTCAGATAAAAAGACACCATTTGGATCGGAAACTGTCCCTCTAAGCCCACTTTCAAATGTTCTCTTTAGAAGATGTTGCCAACCAGCTCTATTCTTTTCAACCGTCTTATCTCGCCACTTACTATACTTAGGATGGAATCCAGCTCTTCTGTTATTTAATTCAATAACGAAAGGGATAACTTGATATGCATCGTACATCCAGTCTATATCTCCACCATCAGCATTATAGAGAAGCTCCCAAGCAGTACCTGGATCGTAGTTTAGTAATGATCCTATTTCTTTCCCAATTTTTTCTACAACTTCTTTTGTTTGTGTTCTTTGATCTCCACAACCATATGGATAAATCACAAGCTCACTATAAGCGTGGTAAGAGATATCAAACACAGGCCTAATATCTTTAATAAATGCCATCATCGCTTGCGTCTCTGGCTCACTTGCAGGATTTGGACCTCTATACGTTTGAGAAGATTGACTTCCACTTGAACCGTTACACGAGTCCCATCCAGTAGGATAATTTCTATTTAAATCAACTCCGAACCCACCACGAGTATTTTTTCTCCAGTAAGAATCGTAGTTCCACATTTTGTTATTACCATCAACATTGAACATTGGCATAACCCAGATTTGAGTTTCATTAACCCATTTGGTCACTTGCGCGTTTGAGTTATAATTCTCAAGTAGAAATTCCATAATATCAATTGAAACTTCTGGAGTCATAACTTCTCGAGCGTGATGCATAGAATTGAAAAGTACACTTGGCTCTGTTAAATCATTAAGCTCTGGTTCATCAGATATTTTTAATGCCCAAATATCTCTTCCCTCTAAAGACTTACCGATAGACACCATTTTTGTAATATCTTTAAATCTTGCATGAAGATTTTTAATAATTATCTCGATCTCTTCTGGATTCTTATATTCCTTATCAGGTCCTTTAGTTACACCCTTTGTTTCTGAAACAGTAACTTCATATCCTCTTGAAACAAGCTCACTATATTGATGATCATTAACTAGAAGATCAATAATATTTTCTTTTGAATCAACACCAGCGATATCCATATCGAGGTCGTTTAATTCTTTTAAACTATTTTTGAAATTTTCAACCTTAACATTTACTATTAGAGTCCATTCTTTTCTGAACATTGGATTAGCTTCTTCATGTGCACTTGCACCAACTACAGCTAATAAAGACAGCATTGCCATTAACTTTTTCATCATTCTCATCCTTAGAATAAATTATTTTTATAGACCTATAGTCCATCAAAATAAAATGAATCAGTAAATAATAAAGATGGAGATGAATGTATTTGTAACTTGACTAGATTAGGCAACTTTCTCAGTTGATTTTGGTCTTTTGTATTTTTCAAATGAATCTGGCCAAAGGTGTTTGGCTTCATCTAAGTACTGCTCAGCTTTCTTCTCAGATCCATCTTTATAAAGAGAATTAATAAGAATGCGCATAGCTTGGGGATGTTTATTATTCCGATTAAAAAGCTCAAGTCCTTTGGTAATTCTCTCTTTATTCTCCATAGAAGCACTTTCAGCAAGAAACTGACAGACTTCGAATTGATGTTTATTTGAATCATCTACAGCAAATCTATTAAGCAGTTTCTTAGCGTCAATAAAGATATTGTTTTCAACAAGTGTCTCAATCATGGCATTTAAAAACTTTGTCAGTCCCGCACAAGAAATACCAATGCGCTCAAAGATTTCTTTCATCTTCTCGTCATTACCTTGAGAATTTTTATATTTCCCATACACATACATACCTGCACAAATATGAGTTACAACATCCTCAGTTCTCTCATCAAGATCTACAAAGATATTATAATACTCTTCCATATCATCGTAGTTTTCAGTTTTTATGGCCAGTCTTACAACTTCTTTTAGTCTTTCTGGATTGGCCGGGAAATATTTGGCAATATTCCTGACTACTTCATAAGCTTCCTTTAGTTTTCCCTCTTTTTTATAGAGCTCATAAAGTCCAACTTGGCATTTATAGTGAATATTATTTATTTCTAAACCTTTTGAATAATCAGTTTCTGCCTCGTCTTCAAGATTTAGAAAGTACTTACACTGCCCGTGATAAAAATGTGCCAGAGAAGGTTTCTTATTTAAGACAATTGCATCATTAAAAACATCAGAAGCCTCTTCGTACTTTCCAGAGAAAAGAAGTTCCTTACCTTTTTCAATCATAAGTACATATTCACTTGGGTGTAATTTTGCGATGACGGCATTAATTAAGCTTTTTTCTAAACTTTGAACTGTATATGGCTTGATTATAAATGAATCAACATCTTCCTCAGCAGCTTTGGCAACGGCAGATTGAGAAATATTTGAAGTAATTAAAATGCTTGTCGATTTTTTATCTGTAGGATAAAGAATTTTATTCTCTGCGAAAAGATCAAATCCAGAACCACCAGATACCATATAGTCTGAAAGTATCAATTGAGGATTTTCATCTTTTATAATTTGCAATGCTTCAGAAAAATGAGCAACACTTCCTATTTGGGAGCGATTTGCTCCCATGTCGCACAAGGTCTTAGTTAACCTTCTGCGAGATGCAGAACTTTTATCAACAATCAAAATCTGATTGTTACTTAAAAATTCCTTAAATAGAGATTTTTTCTTATCATCTTTCATCTAACTAGAAGCCTTTAGCTTTTTCTAAAAATTCCATTATTTGGCTCTGCCTATCATTGTATAAGCTTACGAACTGTTCGTAATCACTTTTATTTATCCGTTCAATTTGAATAACAAGATGATCAAGTCTATCATCAAAACTTTCAACTTCTATGATCTGACCTTTAACAACAACTTCTTTTCTACTACTATTATATTTTAGAGTAACCTTTGCACTTACCTGTTCTCCTACTGTTAGAGAATTTTTTGGGGCCTGTACAGATAACTCTTCAGGGTAAAAATCATCAAAGTCACACAGAAATGTAATTGCATTACCTGCCGCAGTTGATTGTTCAATTGATACGTTCAATCTACCACTCTCTATACTGACTTCCGAAGGCTTTGCAAAAAGACTTTCAAGTTCAGTCATCTCTGGTTCATCAGAAGTCTCATCAAAGTTTTCTTGACCATCTTCATAGTCAAGTTTTGGATTAAGAGCATCTTCAAAGCTAGATTCTTTAACACTACCATACTGCTCTTTTTTATCTCTATCAGGTGTGCGAACAGATCCGTATTCTACTTCTGCCCCTTCATCATCTACTGTTTTTACTTTACCATAAGTTGTTGCTTGATTATTACCATCTGGAGAAGGTCTATACTTTTGAGCTGCCGCAGCCTGAGCCTCTCGCTCTTTCTTCTCTTTGCGGTGATCAATAGACTTTTTGTTACTGTAATGCGATCTATCTAGCTCATCTGTTGATCCCTTACCATCTAAATCATTTTGAGATCCTTCACTAAAGTTACTTTTTCTATTGTTCTTTTTTTCTTGGTGTTCTTTTTGAATTTTAGATCCAAGAGGACTTCTATCAAGTTGGTCGGTACTAGATTTACCACTATTATTATTTAAACTTTCTTCTTTGAATTTACTCTTCTCTCTTTCTCTTTTATCTAGGTCAGCTTGTTTTTGAGTTTTTGATCCTAAAGGACTTCTATCAATTTGATCTGTACTAGACTTACCATCCATATCATTAAGATTGGCAGGGTCAAACGAGCCTTTTTCAGTTTCTTTCTTTCCAGCTTGTTCACTTTTATTAATTTTAGATCCTAGAGGACTTCTATCAACTTGATCAGTTGAATTCTTGCCACCTAAGTTTCCGCTTTGTGAATCAGTAAACTCGCCTTTCTCTCTCTCTTTCTTTTCTAGCTCCGCTGTTTTACTAATTTTAGATCCAAGGGGGCTATGATCGACTTGATCTGTTGAGTTTTTACCGCCTAAATTTCCACTTTGCGTATCGGAAAACTCACCCTTTTCTCGCTCTTTTCTTTCTTTCTCAGTTATTTCACCATTTGAAAAGTCAGGTTTTGTCCTTTCTTTGTCTTGAAATGAGTCTTTATTTTTATCGCGTGTACTTTTTTCATCAGAATCAAGCTGGACTTTATTTTTTTTAGCACGTTCTTCTTGCTCTTTAGCTTCAAGTTTTTTTCTATCAATTTGTGCTTTTGGAGAATAGTCAATTGCCTCAACATCTTTTTCTTTATTTAGAAGTTCATCAAGAACTTTTTTCTTTTTAGCTTTTTTTTCAAGTTCTTCTTTATTTGCTTGATCTTTATCTTCTTTTTCACGCTTTAGTTTTTCAGCCGTACTTTTAACTTGTCCCTTGAGATTACCTCCAAGGTTTTCAGTTATTGATCTCTTCTTATCCTCTGGACTAGCCTGATCTTTATCATCTATAGACTTGTCATTATCCTTCTTTTCAATTTCTCTTTTAGAAAGAACGCGGCCTTTGAGATGGCCACCTTTACTTTCTTCTTTATATGAATCTTTATTTTTATTTTCTTTCTCTTTAGTTTCTTTATTATCACCGCGCATGTGAGAGCTCTTTCGACTGTTGTCGTTAACTTCTCCCTCAAGATTTCCAGGTTCTTCTCCATCTGCAAAATCAATAGAAGTCATTACTTCTTTCTCTTTATTTTTTTCGAAGGAGTAAGTAGAGTCAAAAGTTTTAATAATTAATTCTTCTTTCTCTTTAGCAATATTCGAGTTTTCACAAACTTCAATATTGGACTCATTTAACTTGAAGCGAGATAACGGCTCAGATCCAGAACCTAAGAAGTAAAGATGCGGATTCTCCGAAGAGAAATTCCATCTCTTCATTTTCCAATCGAATTCAGGCTTAGAACCTTCGAATAACCATTCACCTTCAGAACTATAAAATTCATTATCTTCAAGAAGAAACTTTAATCTCCATGTTTTTTGACTTTTATTGGGTGAGTCTAATACTTCTTCCCATTTACAAGCTTGCGGACTGGGTCCAACAACTCTCAGAAGCCATCTTCTTAGAATTTTCTTAGTATCAGTTTTCTGCTTGATGAGCCAAATATCACTTTCGTGATCTAGAGCATCAAGAGAAATTATATTTGATTTTAAATTTTGAGTAGTTTTTGTTGTTGGTTTATCTTTCTCAACTTCGGATTCTTTTTCTGCTTCAGGAAGATGTCTTCTTGTCTGAGCTATAATTTGTTTCGCCCAAAAATCTATTTTATAAACAGCACTTCTTGGTTGAATATCAGCAGGAAGGATTTCTTTACAGTTGTACTTTCCAAGGATCAATTCAATCTTTTTATTACTTCTGGCCAAAATACAGGTGGGTTTAATAAACCCTTTTTGGATAGCCTTTCGTTGAGATCTTAAAATTTTTATCACAGCTTTAAGTTCTTCTTTCGAGTTTACAGTAAAAAAGAATATTCCTCGTTGTGACTGAGAAAAAAATCTAGTCGTCTGTTTTTCATCTTCGTAGAAACTTACATCGAAATCCTCTTTGCCTTTGTAGTGCGAAGATATTTCATTAACCAAGGGATTAGCTATAGTCATGCGAAAAAAGAGAAGATTCATTGTGCTCATTTTATTATATCGTTCCTTATTATATTTATATTTCATTTATCGGTTCTTTTATTATTCTTCTTAAGCTAAAGTTAGCTCAAAATACCTGACTATTTACCTGGAAAAAAAGTGCTAACTACCTCTTTTCCTTAAACTTAATTGTGGATATGCCGATCAGTTTATCAAAGGTAGAACTATGAATGAAGATGATGAAGAACAAGTAAAGCTCGAAGAGCTTGAACGACTTGTTAGTGAAAATAATAGTGAAGAACTTAAGTCTGCTTTAGGGGAATTCCCAACGGCCAATGTTGTAGATTTTCTCGTAGAGAAGTCTGATACTGATATCGTTCATTTTTTAAAGCTTGTTGACCTGGAAGATGCTGGACGAGTATTTTCCTACTTATCGATTGATAAACAACACGATATTTCTAAAATTATCGACAAAAAGTCTTTTTCAGACCTCTTTACTAATATGTATTCAGACTCTAGGGCCGATCTATTTCAAGAATTTTCAAAAGAAGAGCAAATTGCAATCCTTCCATTTCTAAACAAGAAAACCCGTGAAGATGTTATCATTTTAAGTGCATACCCCCCGGAAACTGCCGGTGGGATCATGAACACAGACTTTGCGACGATACTTATTCATATGACTTGCCAACAAGCACTTGCAAAGATTCGTCACGATGCTCCATCCCAAAAAATGATCTATTACGTCTACGTTGTAAATGACAACATGGAAATGCTTGGAGTGATCTCGCTTAAAGACCTTATTATGTCTGATCCAAAAGATATTGTAAGAGAGCTTTGTAATGACAACTTTGTCTATTCTGAAGTTAATGAAGACAGAGAAATAGTTGCCTCCAAAATTGAGAGACACGATTTAGTAGCTATACCAATTTTAAATTCTCTAAACCAATTAGTCGGAATTGTCAGTCACGAAGAGGCAATTGATGTCATTCGAGCTGAGCACACAGAAGACATGGAGAAATTCATGGGTATCGTGCCGTCTGAAGATGGTCTTACCTATCTTGAGACAACTGCTGTAGAACATTTTAAAAGAAGAGTCCTGTGGCTAGTTGGACTGGCGGCAGTTGGACTTATTTCTGGTGTGATAGTTCATCAATATCAAAATGTTATTGAGCAAATGATTATTCTAGCTCTATATATGCCAATGATGACAGCAACCGGCGGAAACACAGGGAGTCAGGCAGCAACCGTGGTAATTCGTGCGATAGCACTTGGTCAAGTTTCAGATTCAGAATGGTTAAAAATTCTTTGGAAGGAAGCAAGAATCTCTGCGATGCTAAGTGTGTGCGTAGGTGGACTAGTCTTTGTAAAAATTGCTTTTTTATCTTCAGTTTCACTGCTACCTCCTAGTATGACTTTCCAATTTGTTGGTTTTTTTATCTCACTCTCAATTGGTATGCAGGTTATGACGTCTGCTTTAGTTGGAGCTGGACTTCCACTATTAGTAAGAAAGCTTGGTGGAGATCCTGCTGTTGCAGCAAGCCCGGCCATTACTACGACTGTGGATATCACAGGTCTACTTATTTACTTTACGATTGCATCTTACGCATTAAATAATTAAGGATTAATATGAAGACAATTATATTATGTGGTGGAGCCGGAACTCGTCTTTGGCCAGTCTCAAAGCAAGAGTCTCCAAAACAATTTGCTCAAATCTTTAATGGAGAATCTTTATTTCAGCAAACAATTAAAAGGAATAAGTCTTTATCGACTTCTCTGTCTGTTGTTGTAAATGAAACTCAGACTCCTTTGTGCAAAAAACAATTAGATCCAGAACTTAAAACTGATATATTAGTAGAATCTGTAGCTCGTAACACTGCTGCAGCGATTGCACTTGCTGCCTTCAATGCAGATCCATCTGAAGTACTACTAATTCTTCCAAGTGATCATCTTATAAAAGATGAAAAACTTTATGAGGAATCAGTTTCTGAGGCCGTGAAGTTTGCCCAAGAAAATAAGCTCGTTACCTTTGGAATTAGAGCACAGTATCCAGAAACAGGTTTTGGATATATCGAAGCAGACGGCAATGAAGTAAAATCGTTCAAAGAGAAACCCGATTACGAAACAGCTTGTGAGTATATCAAAAGTGGAAACTTTTTTTGGAATAGTGGAATGTTTTGTTTTAAAGCAGAAGTATTCTTAAATGAACTTAAAGTCCATTCACCTGATATATATACAAGTGCAAAAGCCACTTATGAAGGGTCAAAGCCAAATGGAAATTTAACTCTTTTCAAAAAAGAACTGATGGAGAAAATTCCTTCAAATAGTATCGACTACGCTGTAATGGAGAAAAGTGATAACGTAAGCGTTGTTCCCTCTTTCTTCTACTGGTCAGATCTCGGCTCGTTTGACTCGCTTTACGAAGAGCTAGAAACTGATGAAGATGGCAATACAAAAGATTCGAGATCTATTAATCTAGATTCTAAAAACAACCTTATTGTGAGCCACAAGAAGATCATCGCAACTTTTGATGTAGAAGATTTAATTATCGTCGATACTGAAGATGCCATAATGATTGGAAAGCGTGGAAATTCCCAAAAAGTGAAGCAACTACTTGAAAAGGTTAAGAAATTTCAGAAATAGAGTATTGAATCATGTAAATATTTCGATTTTGGAATAAATATTTCGTTAATGGAAGCTTTGGCCTTATAAAGAGTCCATGAAAAAGACAAATCTCAACATTCTTTTAGTCGACGACGATCAATATTTTAGATTGGGCGTTAGTCATGTTATTTCAAAGTTTGGTATTATTACTGAAGCTGCGAATGAAAAGGAAGCGCTAGAACTTCTAGCTTCTAATCATTACGATCTGGCACTTATTGATATGCAAATGGAGCGCGATGATTCGGGAATAACCGTTTTAAAAGCAGCAAACGCAAAGAAGATCCATAGTATTATTCTAAGTTCTTATGATAACGATGAAACAACTGAACTCGCTTATGAGGCTGGATGCCAGCATTTCCTAACTAAATTGCACTACGCAAAAAATCTCGCTCCTTATATTACAAATTTCGTTAAGAGATATAAAGACAACACACTTGAGGATTTCTTTGAGAATCAATTCATAACTCAAGATGTAAAATTAATTGAACAAATTAGAAAACTGGCCAACATATCTCTAAAAGATAAAACACTGTTTATCTCAGGAGAAACGGGTGTTGGAAAAAGTTATATCGGAAAACTTATTCACTCACTAAACTATGATGAAGATAAACCATTTATTCACTTAAATTGCTCAGCAATATCTGAGAACCTTATTGAATCAGAGCTTTTTGGAGCAAAGAAGGGCTCATTTACTGGTGCCACAGAGGATCGAATCGGTAAACTTCAAGCATGTAACGGCGGAACACTTTTTCTAGATGAAATAGCAACGATGTCTATGGGCATGCAAGAGAAGCTCCTTAAGGCACTTGATGAAAAAACTTTCTACCCAGTTGGTTCTGATAAGGCCGTCACTTCTTCATTTACACTCATCACTGCAACATGTGAGGACCTATTCGAAAAAGTATCCTCTGGTGAATTTAGAAAAGACCTTTTCTTTAGAATAAGTGGAATCAATATAGAGATACCTGCACTTCGCTCACGCAAAAGTGATATTCCGTTACTAGTTAAATTCTTTCAAAAGAAGTCAGAAAGAAGAATTGTGTTAAAGGAATGCGCCAAAGCTTACCTTCAAACACTAGACTGGGAAGGTAATATCAGAGAGCTTAAAAAGACGCTTGAAGTACTCTCAACTCAACAGTCTGGAGTTGTTAAAGCGGAAGATATTATGGCCTTACAAAGAAAACCTGCTGTTGATGAAAGAGCATGGATAAGTAATTCTCATAGATCATACCTTGAAGAAAATGGGCTCAAAGGATTCATTAAAAGAATTGAAAAAGAGATCATCAAAGAAGTCCTAGAAAAGCATAGTGGTAAAGTTACTCACGCTATAAAAGATTTAAAGATATCTTCATCCGCTTTCTATAGAATATTTGAAGACCTCAAAGCATAGTTGGCACAACTCTTGCTCTCTTTATTGTAAAGGAGAGCAAGATGAATCAATTACAAACAAAATTAATTACGACCTACAAAGAAAAGTTTCCAAAAGACACCTACAAAGAAATTTCAAAAAAAACAAACATTCAGCAGACAAGAGTTTTTAGAATTTTCAACGGAGCTGAGATGAAGTTATCCGAGTATGAAGCAATCGAAGATATAACTAAAGACGCGAAACCATCTCTATTTGATCTACGAAAAGTCATGAGACTTTGTGAGAAGACTTTTTCATTCGATGAAATCAGTGAACTTCTTGAAGAGATTAACTATAAACTAGAGATTAAAGGAGCGTTACTATGATTTCAGCAATCGAGAGATACCTTTTAGAATCAATACTAAAGAACAATAATACTCACACTCTTATTCATCTAGACACATGCCTAGAACCAATGATTCTCAGACGCACAATAGATAGTCTTATTGAAAGAGAACTTGTTCAAATTCAAAATTCATTGATCATGATTAAATCAGAAAAATTAAAAACAATGGTTGAGAGATCTCAAGAACAAAGATCCCTAGAATTTAATCAAATTATTAAATCGAGTATCAAAAATTCATTAGTAAGAAATAAAAATGATGAATTTAATTTTGATAAAGTTTCTTTAAATGAAAAGGATCACACAATATTTAAAGGGATGCTTAAGAATCTGGAAGATTTCTTAAAGGGTATCCCCAAAAATAAGGGTAAGACTTCAAATGAAATTCTCGTTTACTGGGGCACCAAGAAATATAGAAATATAATTGAGGATCTCTATAATTTAGACAATACCAATTTCATCACCTAATTTAATATAGGTCTCCATTCCATTTAAGGTATTCTCAATCATATCTTTGGATGGGGCCCATCTTCCTTTTTCACCTAAGATGATTACAGTCGATCCACCAAAAAGAAAGTACCCCTTCTCTTGTCCTCGGCGAAATGATTTTGATTCATCGTGGGATTGAATGATTTTTCCAACCATCGCCGCACCAACTTCAATATAGGCAATTTTTCCAAAATTTATTGTATCTAGAATTGCAACTCGTCTCTCGTTTTCTATAAAAATATCAGGCTTATTTTTTAAGGCCACTGGGTTAACAGAGTGAAATTCACCGTGAATAGGATATGCATCAATTGTCTTTCCACTGTCAGGGTAATGATAGCGGTGGTAGTCAACTGGACAAAGTCTAGCAATCACAAGTGGCCCTCCGATAAATGGAGCGGCTTTATCTATATCCCCTAGGAGAGCGTCTGCTTTAAGATATTTACCTTTTACTGGTACTGCAACATTTTCATCGATTGCTTCATAACCAAAATATCTCGCTTCACAAGGAGCAGGCATTTGCAGAGGGTCTTGTATAAATTTTCTCTTACCACTTTTGAATTCACGAATAAAAAATTCATTAAAGCTCTTATAAGAAAGATTCTGATTATCAACTTCAACAGATCCTTTTTTATATTCAGACATATCGATGTTAAAATTTTCTACAAACTTTGGAACTTTAACTTGAGTCAACATTGAACTTTGAATCGTTCCATAAATTTTGCTCAGTATTTTACTTGCAAAGATGGGAGCAAGCATTCGTCCAGAGTTTGATTCGTACAGCAGCTTCACAAAGTAGTCACCGTAAACCTTTTCAGTCTCAACTTTATTTGTTGAGCGGTTAAAGTATTGAATTTCCTTAGACTTTGCTGAGTTCGTCACAATTTGTTACCTTTTCTATGTGGATTTTTTCATCAATTCAACTTAATATTACCTATATTTCGGACAATAGCAAAGGAGTGAAGTTGAAAAAGACTCTTCTTATACTTACGTTTATCTTTTCATTTAGTTTAATAGCAGATGACTCAGTTACTAAAACAAGCAACCTTCTCGATAGTGAAAAACGAACTATTAATATTTATCATAATACTGTTCCCTCGGTTGTTAACGTGTCAAATATTCGCGTCGCAGATAGTTTTTTCTATGGAAAAGTAGAAGTCCCTCAAGGTGCTGGAACTGGTTTTGTGTGGGATACCAGTGGCCACATCGTTACTAATTATCATGTGGTCCAAGGTGGAACAAACTTTGTGGTTACTTTTCATAATGATAAAAAACAATACAAAGCCGAAGTCGTTGGAGTTGCTCCAACAAAAGATATAGCCGTCTTAAAACTAGTCAACAGCCCTGGAGTTCTTAAGCCCGTTGTGCAGGGGAATTCAAAAGATCTGCTTGTTGGTCAAATGGCCCTCGCAATTGGAAATCCCTTTGGTCTTGATCATTCAATTTCAAAAGGAATCATCTCGGCTCTCGGTAGAAAAATTGATGGTATCGGCGGTGTAAAAATTCACGATATGATTCAAACCGATGCGGCTATTAATCAAGGAAACTCCGGCGGTCCACTTATAAATTCTTCGGGTGAACTTATTGGGATGAACACCATGATTTTTTCTACTTCTGGCTCGAGCTCAGGCCTTGGGTTTGCGGTTCCGATTGATACAATAAAGAGAATTACTCCACAATTGATTAAGCATAAAAGAGTTATTAGACCAGGTCTTGGAATCGGTGTACTAGAAGATGAGATCCGAAGCCGTTACATGAAAAGAGAAGGAGCAGCAATCTCATTTGTTGATCCCGATGGTGCAGCAGCGAAAGCAGGACTTCGCGGAATGATGAAAGACAGATATGGAAGAATCTTTATCGGAGACGTCATTACTAAAGTCGCTGACAAAAAAATCATATCAAAAGACGATATTTTTCATGAACTTGAAAAGTTTAAAATTGGAGATAAGATCGAAATTGTCTACTACAGAGAAGGAAAGAAGAAGAAAACGACTATTAAGCTTCAACAATTATAACAAGGGGCGAAATGCTCCTTCCCTCTTATGCTATTATAATTTTCAAATGGTACAACTAGAAGAGCATCTCAAAGTTTTTTTTCAAACTCTTATCCAATCTCCTATTGATAATTGGAGCCCGTTTGAATTTATTCTAACAAGAAAAGAAATTAAAAAGGGTGATCACTTTTTTCAACATTTTGATAATACCAATGAAGTGGCCATCGTATCTAAAGGCTTATTTCGAATTTATCTAATCGATGCTGAAGGTGAAGAAAAAACATTTTCATTTATTCCTGAACGCGGATTAATACTAGATTTCTTCTTATCTTCTGATAAGTCACCATCAATGGTATCCGTTCAAGCACTTGAAGATAGTATTATCTACACGACAAAATATCCAAATTTTTTAAAGCTGATGAATGAGAATCCTATTTGGAATGAAGTATACCGAGAGGTTCTTGTAAGAACTTATATGAGAAAATCTAAAAGAGAAATTGAGTTTGTTCTCTATAATGCAAAACAGAGACTTGATCAGTGTTTAAAAAGTAGCTATATCGACTTTAATAGAATCCCTAAGACTTATCTTGCATCTTATCTTGGGATTGCACCACCATCTCTTTCTCGACTACTAAGAGACAGGAAATGATATGAGCAAAGATTTTAAAAGTTTCAGTGAGTTTTATCCATTTTATTTAACTGAACACGTTAATAAAAAAAATAGAGTTTTGCATTTTATTGGGACATCAATACTTATTTTAATTTTCATTTATGCACTAATTTCAGGACAGTATAAACTGCTTTGGCTTTGTCCTCTAATTGGTTATGGTTTTGCTTGGGCAGGACATATGATTTTTGAAAAAAATCGTCCTGCTACGTTTAAGAATCCTTTTTACAGTCTTGCCTCAGATTTTGTTATGTGGTGGCAACTACTTACAAGAAAAATCTACTTCTAATTAACATTGTATGGATCCATTGCATCTCTGACACCTTCTCCCACAAGTGAGAACATCGTAAGAGTACTGAAAAGTGCAAGTGAAGGATATAAAGCTAACCACCAACCAATTGTAAAGTTACTCTGGGCCTGTGCTAATAGCTCCCCCCAACTAGGTGTCGGAGGTGTTAATCCAAACCCAAGATAGTCTAAACTTGCAAGAGCTGTAATGTTTCCAGCAATTACAAATGGAGAGAAAGTTATAATTGGTCCTAGAGAATTTGGAAGAATATGCTTAAAGAAAATTCTGAAATGTCCTGCACCTAAACTTCTTGCAGCTTCAACATATTCCCTTTTTCTATTTTTTAGAAACTCACCACGCATGTAATAGCTAATAGGAATCCATCCAAATAAGCTTGTAATAAAAATAAGTAAAATCATCGAAGGTTGGAACACTGAAATAATAATAATTAAAAGCAATAGTTGAGGAACAGTACTCAAAATCTCAGTAAATCTTTGTCCGTAAAGATCAATTCTTCCACCACTATAACCTTGAAATCCTCCAAGAATAACACCAACAAAGAAAGTAATCAGCCATACTGCAATCGAATAAATAATACTGTATCTAAGTCCATAGAGAAGTCTAGTTAAGACGTCTCGACCTCTATCATCAGTTCCCATAAGATTATCACTTGATGGAGGGGAAGGGTAACTATCGACCTTTCTATTAGATTCATATGGATCCCATTTAATAATAGGCCAAATAATAATATCATTTTGTTGAAGTTTCATTTTTTTATAATCAACAACAATTGAATCTTTTAGTTCAAATTCATCTACTTGATAGTCAAAGAAAACTGGAAAATACATGTTTCCATTATGCTTTAAAAAGATAGGTTTAGAATTAGCCCAAAATTCAGCAGTAAAACTAAAAAAGCAAGCAATGAGAATACACCATATCGATATAATCGCTGGCTTTCTTCGTTTAAAAGCTTTCCACTTTCTTTGAGATTCATCAGTTTTTAATATTTTTATTTTCATGAGAAATCTATCCTTGGATCAACAAGCACGTAGGCGATATCAGATATTATATTTCCAACAAGCATAAGTAGACTTTGAATAAATACAAGTCCCATTAGAACATTGTAGTCCCTTGAAAGAAGTGAATTAAATCCTAGAAGCCCCATTCCATCGAGTTGAAAAATCTTCTCCAATAAAAGTGAGCCCGCAAAGAACACAGCGAGAAAACTTCCAAGTCCTGTTACGATTGGTATTAGCGCATTTCTAAGAGCATGCTTGAGATAGACAACTTTCTCACTTAATCCTTTAGCTCTAGCAGTACGAATATAGTCTTTTCGAATCTCTTCAATTAATGAGTTCTTCATTAAGATGGTAAGAGTTGTAAATGATCCAATCGTGTAACAAATTGTTGGTAAAACAAAGTGATAAATTCTATCCATCACTCTTTCCCAAAAACTCATCTCATCATAAAAGTCGGAATAGAGTCCTCCGATGGGAAAGAAATCATAAAAACTTCCACCTGCGAAGAACACGATGAGAAAAATTGCGAGCATGAAGCCCGGAATAGAATATGCTAGAAACAACATAAAACTGGATATCTGATCAAAAGGTGTTCCGTCTTTAATTGCTTTATAAATACCCAGAGGTATTGAAATAATATAAGCCAGAATTAAGGAGACGATACCAAACTGCAAAGACACTGGAAGCTTTGAAGCAATAACTTCTGTCACTTCTTCTTCGTAAGTATAAGACTCTCCAAAATCAAGCGTTGATAGATTTTTAAGCCATATCCAGTAACGAATATGAACAGGTTTATCGAAACCATATTGTTTGTTAAGTGCCTCAAGAACTTCTTTAGAGACTGCCGCTTGACCTTTAGAGCTTGTCTCACCACTTGCTCCACCACCTTCAGATCCACCAAAGCGTAACTGCTGAAGCTTTTGTTCAACAGGAGATCCAGGTGCCAGATTAATAATTCCAAAAACAACAAAAGTAATCCCAAAAAGTGTTGGGATTAATATCATTAGTCGTTTTAAAAGATACTTACCCATTATAATTCCTTTTCAATTTTAGATTCATTTTTAAATGACCAATATTGAGATCCAATAGTGTAGTTGAAAGTCTCTTTTGGTCTTTTGATTCTATCAGTGTAACCATAAAATATTGATTCACCATAGCTGAAGAAAAGATAAGGAACATCATCTATGATCTCCTGCTCAACTTGTTGTAGGATTTTAATTCTTTTATCTCTATCAAATACAAATTGAGCTTCATCGGTGAGTTTATCAACTTTTGGATTTGAGTAACTAATAAAGTTTGAACCATTTTCAATGGATTCAGTGTGCCAAATTTGTTTAGGATCCCAGTCAACAACTGCAGACCAACAAAGACGACACATCTCAAAATTTTTCTCTACAGTTACTAATTTAAGAAATGAATTCCATTCGATTTGCTTAATATTTATTTCAACTCCGGCCCGCCTTGCATCTTCTTTAAAAACAGTAAGATATTTAATATAAGTGGAACCTGGTTCTAAAATAGTAAGGCTTAACCGTTTGCCGTTCTTATCCAAAAATCCATCTTTGTCCGAGTCACTCCAACCCGCTTTTCTCAGCAGTCTCAATGCCTCTTTCGGATCGTATTCTACTGCTTTCAATCCTTTTGTAGCATAAGGAGAATCTGGATAGATTGGGCCAATTGCTGGGACAGCTCTTCCATGATCAAATTTTTCAATCATGAGTTTTCTATTAAGGAGATGAAAAAGTCCTTTTCTTACATTTTTATCTTTAAGAATAGGGTTCTTAAAATTCATACCAATAAAGCAATATGATTTAGGAGATTTATTTTTCGTCTCTACTTTATGAACAGTCTTCCCCCACTCTTTTCCAACAGCTTTTTTTAAGTATGTATCAGGACTCATCCCTAAAATATCTAATTTACCTTGTTTGAGCATCTCTAATGAGACAGTGGGTTCTCCAATAAATCTCATGACTACTTTTGGAAATTTTGCTCTATTTGAATAAGGATCAACATTAAAGCCCCACCATTTATTATTTCTAACTAATAGGATTCTATTTCCTCTATGCCATTTATCTAATTTGTAAGGTCCAGTTGCTACAAGATTTTTATTAAAGAAACTTCTTTTTTCGTCTCTTTCATAGAATTTCTTTGAAAGTATATTTAAGTTACTCGCTACCTTTTCAAAGTTTGAGTACTGTTCATTTTTTGCTTTTACTTCTACTTTATATTTTCCTACAGCTTTAACAGATTCAATTGTTTCAAAGTAATATTGTTTTTCTGCATTTCTCCATTTCTCAACATCAAAAGTCGTTTTAAAAGAAAACTCAACATCTTCAGCTGTCATCTCGCTTCCGTCATGAAATAAGACTCCCTCACGAAGCCAAAAAGTAAATGTTTTATTGTCTTTACCAATTTCCCACTTAGTCGCAAGTTTTGGAATCCATTCATAAGTATCATCGTCTCTCTCGAGGAGACTCTCCACAGTATATGCATGAAATGAGGCTGCAGCTCCATCAGTTGTACGAATAGGGTTCATTGAACTGGGTTCAGAATTTATATTCATATAAAAAGCAGAGTTACTCTTTGGTCTTTGCTTACATGAAAATACAAATATCGTTATGAGAAACATCCATCCTAGAGTTCGCATAAAATTCCTTTTTTATTTTTTAAAATAAAGTTTTGGATCCAGTGACCATCGATCTTCAGTTAAGTTTTGATCGTGCACACGGTATTGTTGAAGTTTGTGCTCTAATTCATTCATTCTCGATTGAGTATGTTTGTAGCGCATATAACTTTTTGTTTTATCTTCTTCTAAATTTGATAATTCTTTTTGCCATTCCAGTTCAAGTTTTTGTCTTAGAACTTCATATCTTTTATTAACGGCATCCATTTTTTCTACAAAACCACTTACTTCTTTTTCAAATCGACTCATTCTCGCAGTGAGAGCAAGATGTTTTTTCTTTAAGATACTAACGAGATCTTTGGCCACTTCTAATCCATTTTCAAGATCGGGAGAATATAAGTGGAGATAGCTTCCGACTGATGCGAAAACACTATTTATACAAAGTTCATATTGGGGAACTCGAAGAAGAATATATTCACTCGTTTTACCCTCAACGTAGGCCATGCATCTTTTATCTGGATATGTTTCATTCCAAAATTCAACTCTATCTTTTTTTCTAAGGAATTTAGAATTCTCAAATGTGATTTTAAGTCTTATGAGTTTTGCGATATTATTTATGCGAGAAATTCGTCCTGAGAAAATAACAGTGTCTTCACTTTTGTTGTATTCAACAGCAAAGCTTGGACAAGAAATGAAAAGGGCCAGAATTATCAAACGCATGATTTAATTATGCCATAGATCTCAGAGATTCCAAGGAGTTAAATAAGTACTTGATTAGTTTGGTTGATAGAAAGCTGAATTCTTCTCATTCTCTCTAACTTCAACTTTTGTAACCCATGCTCTATTGTTGGTGAGCTTTGAGATGACTTCATTCACATTATCGTAAACAAATTTAGCTGTCCCTTCCATTCCCGCATTAGGGAGCACTCTAAGCTGAATAACACCTGCCTCATCGAGTTTTTGAAAATCAGGAAGATAAGGATCATCTTGTGCGACTAAAAACGTGTGATCAAACATCTCAGCAAGCCACGCCTTAACTTCTTTTAAACCACCAAAGTCGACAACCCACTGCTCTTTAGTCAATTCGTTACAAGCAAACTCAAAATAGAACTCACGGCTGTAACCATGAACAAATTTACAATGAGACTCTGCCTGCCACTGTCTGTGAGTACACGGATAACCTATAAAACGTTTTGTAGAAGTATATTGTGCCATTTACTTGGATCCTTTAGTTCTGGGTTTCATAAGAACAACACTTGCACGGTACTTTCTCTCGTGAAGAGGTTCTTCGTATTTTAAAAGAGTGAAGTTACTAAACATCGACAACAACTCTTGGTCTTTTAAATAGTACTCAACAGGGTCTTTGCGATGTTCTTTTTTAGTTCTTTCTTTAATTGTATGAGCTTCATAAATGAGTATGCCACCGGGCTTTAGCCAGCTTTTAATTTTAGGAACAAGTTTTCTATCAACGTAGTAAAAGCAGATGATGGCATCAAACGAGTTTGGAGCAATTTTATATTTCTCTAACGATGCAACGACACCTTTGATCTTTACACCAAATTCTCGCGCCAGATGATTTGCCTTTTTGATAGCGACTGAGCTTATATCTATGCCCGTAACCTTATGACCTTTACCAGCGAGAAAAACTGCATTTCGTCCCTCGCCCATTCCCATATCAAGAATGACACTTCCGGGTCTTAAGTAATCAAAGTTTTCTGCAAGGAATTTAGCTGGAGACTTTCCATAGATAAATGAAGACCTAGAGTACTTTTGATCCCACTCGGACTTAGTATCGTACTTTGCTTTTCTTTCACCAGAGAGCTTATTAAGTCTAGAGTTAGAAAAGGGCTCTTTAGCGTAAGCGATTGTTGAAAAAATTATAAGAAAAAGTATTTTCATCATTAGTATCTACACGTTTGGAGTTGAAAACTTAAGATAAATCTTGCTGACCTGAAGTGTCATTATCATCTTCAAAGTCTTCATCGATATACTCTTCGTCTTGGATATACTCCGACTCTGCTGCTACCAGAGCATCTTCACCTTCGAGCTTAAAGAAATCATTATCTTTATCATCAGGTGCAGGCTCAATCTCATTGGCGAAATCGACAGAAAAAGTTTCTTCACCCGTAAGCTCAGCATCAACAAATAGGGCCAGTGTTTCATACTGTCCCCTTAGACGATTACAGTACCTTTGTACTTCGTCCTGAATCATATTAGGCATATCTTGGGTGTGTTTTAAGTACCAATAAATTTCATCTACAAGAGTATAGAAACTATTGAGTGACTCAATCACTTCAACCGAGCAGTGAGAGAGATCTTTTATTGATGCATTTTTATATCTATTATCGAAAATATCTTTAAAGACAGCACGGTTTCTTTTGAGTGAGAAAGCTTCAATATAGTCGAACTGCCTTACACTTACTCTTTGGTAGAGATTATAAGCATCTAACTTAAATAAAAGGTTGTACCGAACTTCTAGATCACTTCTTTTGCTTTTCATTTTTGGCCTATTATCTAATCGTTTTCCCAAGTCCAACTGATGATCCAGGCCACCTGTGGTCTTGTGATGAAGACTTATCTACTTCACTTGCGATTATACCACATATGGACTTCAGACTCTGCGGCAGAGGGAAAAAATGATACATTCCCGTTTTACCATATTTATAATTCTGATTTATAAAGGAGAAACTCGAAGTCATGAATAATGACATTCGTCTTGAACGCATAAGCATTCCAAACATCTTCTCAACTCTTTTAGTATAGTACTGGGCATCATCGAAGTTTCTTACACCTGTGAAGACATTAAACTTTCCCTCACCTTTAGTGATAGATATAAGTTCAGAGATTGATATAGGAATAAGCGTAAGACCCATGGCCTTAAACTCACTATCTAAATCAAAATAATATTCTGGAAGATTTCTTGATAACTTCAAATAAAAAATCCAGTCTGACTTTTCTTCTTTCATACTTACGTAATCGGATAAAAGTCGGACTGGATTTAAAAACAATCGCAAAATTGTGCCTATTGGAAAATTTTTCCCAATTTTAGGACTAAACAAAACAAACAAAACGGTAACAAAAGGAGTCCATCCGTGGACTGTGTATCGCCCTATTTCCTTGGGCTAGACAACTTAATAGTTGCACGACGCGTGCCAACTTAAATAATCTTAATACATTAATAATTTCAGTAAATTAGAATGATGTCAAACTGTCTCTGGGGTCAATTTAGAGGTCAAAATCGGACTGGACTTGGTGCACAATAGCTATTGCCAATCTAGTGCCTTGTAATAATAAACGGAGACACCAAAGAGGGCCAATGAGGGAACAATCATAGCGAAGTAAACGGGAAACACTCCATCTCTTGCCACACTCACCATTGAGAAGAATATTACATAATAAGAAATCAAAATAAGAATACCTTTACCACTTGAGTTCTTTCCTCTGGATCGATTGGGTTTAATCCCTAGACCGAAGCCCAAGAATGTTAGAAGTAAAGCTAGGACAGGTGTATTGAAACGATTCCAATATTCATAAGTGGCATTAAAGTAATCTTTATTCTTAACCCCTCTACTTTTAGCGGCTTCTTCTCCGCCTTCAATATATTTGGCCAACTCTTTTCTGTTCATCATAATCTCTTTGGTAGAGGGATTATAAGAGAATTTTTGCTCGGAGATGGGAAAGGTATATTTTTCAAAAAGAATCTTTTCAATATTTAACTGATCGGGTCCTGTATCTATTATATTTCCGTTTTGAAGCAGAAGATTAAATGTCTCAAGTCCAGTTTCTTCATTTTTCTCGTAAAGAATCTGACCAGATTTTGCTTGAATGATTTTTTCTTTTGAAGTTTTTGGATCAAAAATGTGTAGATATACATTATCAAGCTCTTTAGTTACTTCATTAACTTTTTCTGAGAACAAAGTGACATTGGGAATACGGGTAAAAAACTGTCCGGTTTTAATTCCCTCAATAAGACTAGTAGAGCTTATGATTTTAATTTTCTTTCTTACATTTCTATGGGCGTTGGGTACGAGGTCTTGGTTAAGAAAAAATAAATTTAATGCCATCACAGACCCAATTAAGAGAAAAGGTGTGAGGATTTTTATTTTTTGAAGTCCAAAAGAACGCAAAGCAATATATTCTGAATCCCCTGATAGCTTATTGAGGCAATAGATTGTCGAGAAAAAGATGGATAGTGGTACGGCCATAGGGATTAGAGTGACGGCAACATCTCCCATCATTCCAGCAATAAAACCAAACGTGATATCTTTAGAGGACATTAATTGTAAAATTCTGAATAGCTCAAAAGTCATCAAGAAGGTGACAAAGAACACAGTGCTCACCATAAATGGCAACACGAAGTTTGAGGCTAAATAGAGACTATATATGCTGGGCATAAAGATAGATTACAAGATATGTGCTAGCTTTGAAATGGAATTTTGATATTTTTATATAATAGACTATGAAATAGACAGATAAATAACTAATCAATAACAAGGAGAACATATGAAAGTTCATGTAGATTTTAATTCAGAGCATCTAGATAATGCATCACTTAAAGTATTTGGTGCTTATGAGAAAGTAAAAGATGATGAGAAACAACTCGTTTTATCTTGGTCGGACAAAGATCTGGTAAAAGAGTTTCACGTAATTACTGATAGTGAAGAATTCACAGGGAGTGCAGGATCACACTTCTTTTTCACAAACAGCTATGGACAGTCAGTAATGGTTGTTGGCCTTGGTGATAAAACAAAAGCTAAATCAGAAGAACTAAGAAAAGCGATCGCAAATGCTTACAAGTCTTTCTCACCTAAAAAGTATAAGTCAGTTGCAATTGATGTCACTTCGTTTAACTGTTTAAATAAAATCACTGAAGCGACTGTAATTATCAACGAAGCGATTAAACTTACTTCATATAATTTTGATAAATATAAAACAGAGAAAGTGACAACAACATTTTCAGAAGTATGTTTATTCGTAAATGATAATAAAGTAAAAAAAGCAGTTGAAAAAGCAATCGTTGAAAATGATAACATCACTGATTCAATGAATTACGCTAGAGATCTTGGGAGTGAAGCTCCTAACGTTCTTCACTCGGAAGAGTATGCGAAAAGAATTGAAAAAGATGTTAAAGATAATCTTAAAGGTGTGAAAACAAAGATTTTAGGAAAACCAGAACTTAAAAAAGAAGGAATGGGAATGTTCCTTTCGGTTAACTCAGGAAGTGCACACCAACCAAGACTTGTTCACTTAACTTACACGCCTAAAAAATCAACCAAGAATACAAAACACATTGCTCTTGTTGGAAAAGGTTTAACTTTTGATACAGGTGGATACTCACTGAAGCCAGGTGCTTCAATGGTAAACATGAAATATGATATGTGTGGATCAGCTACTGTTTACGGTGCTTTTAGAGCAGCTGTTCTCAATAACTCTCCATATAAAATCACTTGTGTTTTAGGAATGACTGATAATGCAGTCAACGAGCATGCAACAGTACCAGATGCTATTGTTACAGCGAGAAATGGAAAAACAGTTGAAATTTTAAATACAGATGCTGAAGGAAGATTAGTCCTTGGTGACTGCCTAAGTTACGTAAGTGATCTTAAGCCAGATCTACTAATCAATGCTGCTACTCTTACAGGTGCATGTCTAGTTGCTCTTGGAACTCAAGTTTGTGCAGTTCTTGGAACAGACAAAGCATGTAAAGTTGTTACTGACTCTGCTAAAAAATCAGATGAGTACGCATGGCAACTTCCTATCATCAATGAGTGGCGAGAATCAATGAAGTCTAAATTTGCAGATCTTCAAAATATTAGCCAAGGAAAATTTGCAGGAACTGCAACAGCGGCAGCCTTTTTAGAGAACTTCATTACTGAAGGAATTGAATGGGCACACCTTGATGTTGCAGGAGTTGCAAGTGATCAATCTCACCTTCCTTACTGTCCAGCGAAAGGTGGATCAGGAATGATGATTAGAACAATTACAAATATTTTAACAAAGTAGATGCAGCAGAAAAACTTTAAAATAGTTTTATATACGCCCGAGATTCCTGGTAACACAGGAAGCATCGGGCGTACTTGCGTCGCCTTGGGGTTGGAGTTAATTCTCATTAAACCCTATGGTTTTGATATCGATGAAAAAGCCGTCAGACGTGCGGGTCTTGATTATTGGAAGCATGTAAAAATTAAAGAGTTCAATTCATGGCAAGACTTCATAGATTCTGAAAAGCCAATTCGTGAGAAATTAATTTTTCTAGAAAACAATGTAAATCAAAGTCATTATGAAGCTAATTACGCCGAAGATTGTTACTTGGTTTTTGGATCAGAAACTAAAGGCCTACCAAAGAGCTTCTACACTGATTATGAAGATCGCATGTATCACTTACCAATGTTTTCAGACCACATCAGATCTTTAAATCTATCCAACACAGCCACAGCTGTGGCCTTCGAAGCACTGAGACAAATAAATCACTCTTGATCTTTGAGCTTTTCGTGTTGTTTGTAATATTTTTCCAGTGTTTTAGAGATCGCTTCTTTTCGATCTTCTAATATTCTCTCTTTTTGACTTTGAAGTTTTTCTGCGAGTTCAAGAATTAATGTATTTGCCATCTCTTCTGGTTTTTTAGATACCTTTAACACTTTAAATACTGTTTCTAGAATTTGTCTTGCAGTGAAGGGCTTCACGATAATGTGACGAACTCCACCTTTGATAAGTTGAATTGTAACTTCTTTACTGACAAAACCAGAGACTACAATATATTTAATCTTATTATACTTGGGATGTTTTTTTGTGTACTCAACTAGGTTAGTTCCACCTACCTTTCCCATATTGAGGTCAGAGATAATCAGATCGAATTCTTGATTTGCAAGCTTTTGAGTTGCTTGAAGTACATTCTCAGCTATAACAATCTTGTTAAAACCGCTGTAGAGATTTAAGTACTGATGAATGATTTTGGTGATCTTCACTTCATCATCGACAATAAGAACATTAAACTTTTTTGAGCTAGTCATCTATTACTATCCCCTTAATAAAGTCAAATGACTCTAGTGATGTACCCTTTAAAGAGAAATTACTTACATCAATCTCAAGTTTTTCTTCAAAATGGTAAATAAAGTCTACAGCAAAAAAATCTACTAAATCTTCTACTTTTTCTAAATGATTAGAACATA
>Ga0307937_1000147_pt1 | contig 47246 bp, 39 predicted proteins | sample OrgLakmetagenom3_FD_201814 | JGI IMG/M metagenome (GOLD analysis project Ga0307937, IMG submission 201814) | Saline water microbial communities from Organic Lake, Antarctica - #3 | ecosystem: Environmental > Aquatic > Non-marine Saline and Alkaline > Saline | place: Antarctica: Organic Lake...
TACTCTTAGCTCAGACGCCGAAATTATTGAAATAAACTCAGAGCACAGAAACAAAGAGAAGATCACAGATGTACTCTCTTTTCCAATGCAAGAGAGTATGAGAAAAGGCGAGTTTGAAGACTTTTTACCTGAGATTGAATTAGGTGATATCCTTATTTGTAAATCAGTCTGTGAGGCCCAGGCACAGGAGTTTGAGTTAACTTACTTTGAAGAGTTCATTCATCTGTTTGTTCATGGGTTTTTGCATGTCTATGGGTATGATCATGAGATATCTGATGAAGAGGAATTAATTATGGAAAGCTTAGAGCTTTCTCTTTTAATGAAGATTTCGGAGATAAAAAAAGCGGGAACAAGTCCCGCTTAAGTTTTTTACGTTTTATACTTATTTTTGATTTTGATTTTGATTTTGATTTTCTATTATCTCGATGTAGTTTTCAAGTGTGTACTGAAGAGCTTTGAAAAGATCTACTCTTCCACCAGATACCATATATCGATCAAACTTATTTACTTTCGTTACCGAATTTATAAGGATCTCTTTTACAGATTCACCATTTAGTTCCGGAAAGTTACTCATTATTTCAGCTACAACGCCTGCAGTTGTTGGGCTGGCCATACTTGTTCCAGACATACTTGAATATGAATTACCCGGAACTGTTGAGAATATTCCTGAGCCAGGAGCGGCCACATCAACATTTTTTAAACCAACATTAGAGAAGCTTGATAGCTTTCCTCTTTTTGTAGTCGATGCAACTACCATTAAATGATTACTTTGAAATGAAGCGGGATAAACTAGATCCTTATCAATATCTTTCTTGTGGTCATTACCTGCAGCAGCAACAACAAGTGCACCGTACTCAGTTCCAATAAAGTCGATTGTCTCGTTAACGATCATTCCGCCTTCATTATGTTTCTTTCCAAATGAACAGTTTAGCACTCGTGCTCCATTTTTACCTGCATAAAGAAAAGACTCTACAACGTCTGCATCTGTTTCATCTGACCTGTCAGGCACAGTTCTAATTGCCATAATTTTTGCAGATCCTGCAATACCAGCTATACCAATATTATTATTTTGTTTTGCTGCTATTGTTCCAGCAACATGAGTTCCATGAGCGTGACTTGCCATAGGATCTGTATCACCGCTCAAGGGGTCAATTCCAAAAATATCGTCTATATAACCGTTGTTGTCGTCATCAATGTTATTACCTTCGATCTCTGCAGTGTTTTTCCACATAACATCTTTTAAATCTTCATGATTGTAATCAACGCCTGTATCAACAACAGCAACAATAACTTCTACTTTAGTAGTGCTTAATGGTGAAAGGTAAGATTTATTAATTGAGATTCCATTATCTGAATCATCTAAAAATGACCATATTTGGCCAACTTTAGGATCATTAAAAGCACCAAAGTATAATTCTGGATCTAGAGACTTTGTATTCTCCATTTTAGGGAGTGCTTCTTTTTCAGCGTAGTAGTTTCTTTCAATTCTTTCAATAGTGCTGTTAGCTTTTAGGTCAGCTTCAAGTTTTAGCACATCTTGAGTAACAACTAGATAGTTTTGTCCAAAAAGATGCTTTGAACTTTTTATAAAATTCGAAGTAGGTAAAGATTCACCTTTTTTTATTTTGATAAATGCTTTTGTTTTATCGAACTTGATATCACTTGCAAATAAGTTGAATGTAGCAGTCAGGCATATAAGGCCTATTATTTTATTGATCATTTTCAATCCTTTGGTTAAATGAACTATATAGACAGAGATCATTTCAATAAGCAGTTTGGATGGCAACAAACAGCTTCTTACATCCTGTTCATTTGTTAAGAAAAAGCAAATCGCATCATCGTGATTTCAAATACTTATGATCTAAATAGAAAATTGTAGATAATTTTTACGCGACGTGCTATTATTGTAACTAGTTTAGTCGGGTAAAGTGTTAAAGTGTAAAGAGGTAAATTTTCCGCTGAAGTGAATGAGCTGGTTTTCTGTTAAAATAATAGTCAAAACAGAATTCCAATAACGAGGTTATGTTGAAATATTTTTCGATTAAAACATTCAAAGTGATTAAAAACACAACAGTCATGAGTTGTGTGCTCGCATCTACACTTTCGCAGGCAAATCTTATGAGTGAAAGTACATTAAAAAGTACTTTAACTTTAGATACTTCAAATAACGTTGTAGAAAAAGACAACGGCTTTAAAGGTTCAGTATTATTTCAAACAAATCAATGGGTAGATAATGTCGGAGAAGTTGTTGGAAATAAATACTTCGGTGAAGTTGATTTAAGTTATAACTCTACAAATACTGGAAGCTTAGATAAAAAATTTGAATTCAAATCTAGAATAAATGATCAAGAACAACTTCAATTCTCATTGCCTGAAACGTACGTAAGACTTGGCTTTGGTGAAAATAATGAAATCTTTTTAGGTAGAAAAATACTTCCTTGGAATTCTCTGGATTCAGCTTGGGGGTTCGGTAAACTGAATAATAGAATTAACTTTGACGGTTTTGAGCCTGGACAAGAAGGATTAACTGGAGCCACAGTAAATTTTAACTTCGACTCTGGATTTAAAGTTTCATTGTTTGGAACTGGTATATATATTCCAGAATTAAATCCTGGAACAAAAATTAATAAAGATGATGGAACAATAGAGTGTCAGAATGCTTGGTGTAAAGCGCCAGATGCTGGAGCAGATACAAACCAAGATGGAGTTCCAGACAAAGATATTTTTTACTCCGTAAATATGCCCGATATATCGGATGTCGTTTTTAGATATGCCGCTGGAGCAAGTTTTGGATTTGAAAATGAAAATCACAGAGCAAACGTTTTTGGGATTAGAAAGCCTGAAAATAACATCTCACTTTCGGTCGAAGTAAGTTTTGATGCAAGTGAAGATATAGTAAATGCTGATGTCACTCCTCAAGTTTTTTATCATAATGTAGCCGGAGCAGAGTATGCCTTAAAAGCTATCAGAAATGTTGAGCTTTATGGAAGTTACCTTCGAATCAACCCTGACAATAAACCTGATGAAGTTGAACCATTAATTGTCTATACAGGTATTAAGCCAAATAAAAAATTTGAAGAATACCTAGGAACCGGAGCAAGATATAAAAACAATAACTACGCTGCTTCATTAAATTACATTGCTAGAATTAGTGAATATGACGTTTCTGAAGATACTTTGGTAGAATACCCAAGGTGGAATCAGGCGGTAAATTTAAGTATAAGTACAAAGCTTTCAAGGAAGTTAGCTTTAGCATTTGATTACAAATACGACATGCTCACGGAAGATCGATTAACGATGTTAAAAGCGAACTACCAGTTCAGACCGAACATGGTGATTTCAGCTGGAGCTAATGTTATTGGCTCTGATGATTCTGCTGATTCTTATTGGTCTGACTTTGTAAACAATGACACTGTTTATAGTTCGTTTAAGTATATCTTTTAACGAATTTTAAGGAGTTCCCATGCCTGGTATCTGCACAAGGCTTGTAACATTCTCACTTTTTATTTTGCTCTTCGTCTCTTGTGGTGATGCTTTTATGAAAAAGCAAAGCAAAGCTGAAAGCCGTAATCAATTCGCCCAGTGTGAGCAGGATATGAAAGCACTTTCAAAAATATTTGAAGAAAATATTAAAGGAGATCTTCTTTGCCTTAAGGAGAACCTTAACCTTTTCATGGATGTCGTTAAGACGAGTAGACCTGGAAGTCTATCCCTAGTCGAATTAAAGCTTTATATCAAAAAAAATATTGAAGATGTTGACCCTGCAATTTTTGACCTTCTCGATGCAATATTCGAAATGAACTCGCTAGTGCTTGGTGATGATAAGAAATTTATTAAAAGAGGAAATGTTGATAAGTTAGTTGAGCTTTTTATAGGTATTAATGAAACTGTCGTAAAGAATAGAGTAGTTGAATACTACACGTCGACAGAAAGAGTAACGTATCAAAAACATAATGAAAGAAAAGCGATGGTCTTTCAAGCACTGAGTAAAGTTGGATCTCTTATAATCGATATCTCTATTGAAAACAAAAATGAAATAGACTTTTCTGTCTTCCTTGGTAATTTTAAAAAAATAGAAACGGATCCAAATACACAAAAAGTTCTTAAGAACCTAACTAAGCTTCTATATGCAAAAAAGATGTTCTTAGGTGGCGACAAAAAGATGCTTACGTCTAGAGAACTAAGACGCCTAGCTAGAATGTTACCAGATATTGCAAAAGTAACTTTTGATCTTTCTAATTTGAGAAAAATCGATCATAGCGAGAATGAAGAAGAGGAAATTCTTGAAACGTTAAGCGTTGGAGCAAGATCCCTAGTGAAGAACTTGTACTATCAAGGATCTGATGAGCCGATTATGGACTTTCAAGATATATTTAATACTATTGAAATCTTTGGAACAGAATCTATCTTAAAGTACTTCAAATATAAAAAGGAAATTCTTTTAGCTAAAGAAGTTATACTTGAAACTAATAGCGAGGTTTTTACAGCGAAAGAAGTGTATAAACTTTTTGATGAAGTTCTGAATAAAAACCTCGAAAAGGGTGTCTTTATTTACAAGGTATATAGACTCAACAAAGATCAACTAGATTCTCCTACACTAATTACAGAGGACTTAAAATATGTTGTAGACATTGGGCCAAATGACTCAGACTACATGAAAGCTATGAACAGAATTGTCCAAAACTATATGTTTTTTAAAGGCAAAGACCCAATAGCGAAGTTCAGTCGTAATATAAAGAGAACTCCGTTAGGTATTTTGGAAATATCTTTCATTGAAGACATGGTTAGACGTGTAAACGCTGGTAAAGCGCGACAGACTATAAGAATGGTAGAATCTAGAATAGAAGATCTACAAAGAGAACTCATCGTCATTTCAAGAGACGATAGTTTATCTAGAAAAGAAAAAAGAAGATTGGCCAAACCAATTATTGCAAAGATTCAAGATCAAAATCAAATACGTTCTGGAGTTGATAATAGTCAATTAACAGGTGATGTTATGACTCAACAAACAATAAATGCTCTTTTTGCAGACTACGGAAACATTCTTATAGCTGAAGATTTAGTTACAGCAAATCGTGAAGCTAACACTGCAGAGACAATTACACTTATGACAAGTATGTTCCAGCCTCAATCAAATGGAGATGGATTTATTTCTGTAGGTGAAATGACTGAATTTGCTATTGAGCTTATGTCAGGAATGAACACAGCTTCTATGGGGCAAAAGTTTTATAGTAAAACGTGTGAGAACGTGGAGCCTAATCCAAATAATCCAGCACGATTTATGCCGAAGTGTTTCAGAGAAAACTTTTCGCAATTTCTTGAAGAAAGCAATAATGATGTGAAACTTGCTGATCATCTTCCTGGATTGGCTACTTACTTAAATAATGACAATGTAGATGCCGATAAATACCTTCAAATTAGCGAAGGATTCACAAGATCTTGTACACACTTTGATGATGGACGACCTGTTCCATATACAGAAGGAGAGATGCTACTTCTTTTCACCGGTATGTTTGCAGTTGAACAAACATTTGCTCGTTTTGATGTAAATAACAATAATATCTTAGATGAAGAAGAAGTAAGAGCATCATTTGTTGTCTATGAAGAAGCAATTAAAGGCTTAATCCCAGTAGACTTTTTAAAAGGTAGAGCAAAAGACTTTTATTTATACTTAATGAAGTATAAAGAGCTTCCAGATGTTCAAAATGTTACAGGTCTAAGAAGCCTTTGGAGAGCTATAAAGCAGGGTGCAAAGTTTGCAGCGTTTGTTGCTAGTAGTTATAGTCATAAAAGCTCAAAAGCAGATAGAGAAACGATTGCTACAATTTTAAAAACTCTATCTGATCTAAGTCCTGAAGCAACAAAAAATCCTTTTCCATGTGAGCTACTAGAACTAGAATAAGAGTCTATGAAAAAAGACTCTTTACTTCTAAACCGAAAATTTTGGCCAACCTTCTGGACTCAATTTTTTGGTGCATTCAACGACAACGTGTACAAAAATGCTCTAGTCATTCTCATTGCATTTAAATCCTACACATTACTAGGTCTTCCAGCAGAACAAATCGTCGCCCTTAGCGGTGGAATTTTCATACTTCCATTTTTTTTATTCTCAGCGACAGCCGGTCAAGTTGCAGATAAATACCCTAAAGATAAACTCATAAAGATTATTAAATTTATAGAAATTATCATCATGTGCTTTGGTGCTTATGGTTTTTTATATGAGAGTGTTGAAGTTCTTATAGTAACTTTGTTTTTTATGGGACTTCAGTCTACATTTTTTGGCCCAATAAAATACAGCATTCTTCCTGAACTAGTAAACCCATCTGAACTTGTAGGTGGTAATGCTCTTTTTAGTATGGGGACCTTTTTGGCTATACTACTCGGAACTATAACCGGAGGGGTGTTAATCGCAAAGGAAGTCGCTCCCGCTGAATACGTATCTGTAAGTGTTATTCTCTTCGCTGTAATTGGATATGTTTGCTCTCTTGGTATTTTAAGAATGAATGCTGTCAGTCCAAATAGAAAGATCAACTTTGGAATTCTAAAGCCTTCTATTGAGGTTTTAAAAGTTTCTCGTAAAAGAAAAGATGTATTTGGTGGAGTTTTGGGGATCTCGTGGTTTTGGTTTCTAGGAGCAACACTTTTATCTATTTTTCCAATATATGTTGCAAATACTTTAAATGCAGATAAAGATACGGTAACTCTTTTCCTCGCATTTTTTAGTATTGGTGTTGCATGTGGTTCATTTATTTGCGAAAGAATAAGCAAGGGGTATCTTGAACTTGGTTTGGTCGTTTTTGGAGTTTTAGGAATGTCCCTATTTCTCTTTGATCTTTTTCTAATTGGTAAACCTTCATTTGTAGGAATTGAACAAATACACTTCTCAACATTCTTTAATCATTTTACTGGATACAGGATTCTAGTTGATCTATTTTTATTTTCTGTTTGTGGTGGATTTTATACTGTCCCTCTTTATACTGCTATCCAGAAATTAAGTGATCCCAAAGACAGATCCATGGTTATAGCTGGAAACAATATTTTAAATGCTTTTTTCATGGTCGTAGCTTCAATCCTTTTAATAGTTCTTTTGGGTTTTAAAGTTTCAATCCCTACACTTTTTCTGATCTATTCTTTAATAAACTTAATTGTGGCTTTTATTATTTATAAAAATATATCTGAATATTTCTGGAGACTTTTTTGTGTCTGCACTTTAAAGCTTCTTTATAAAGTTGAGATTCGAGGTGAAGAAAATATTCCTAAAGATGGTCCTCTTATAATTACAGCAAACCATATCAGTTTCATTGATTGGCTCTTTATAGCAGCAGCTGTAAAGAAACCAGTACGTTTTGTTATGCACTACGAATTCATGAAAATTCCTTTGGTTAATATCTTCTTTAAAGGCTCTAAAGTCATTCCTATCGCAGGAAAAAAAGAAGATGAACAAATAATGAATCAAGCATTTGAAAGTATTCATAAGGAATTAACAGGGGACTCAATTGTTTGTATTTTTCCAGAAGGGGAAATTACTAGAACTGGAGAGCTTACTTATTTCCGACCTGGAATTGAAAAGACAATAGACAGAAGTCCTGTCGATGTAGTTCCATTTGCGATAACAGGATTATGGGGAAGTTTTTTTAGTCGAAAATATGGTAAGGCCATGTCTAAGACAAGCGTTCTTTTTACTAATCTTAGACCTCGCATCATCATCAGTGTCGGCGAGCGAATGAAAAGCGCTGATGTAAGTTCAAAGAGTTTAGAACTTGCAACCCAGAATCTTCTCGACAAAAATCGTCTTTAATTGTCTAATAAGCTGCATGAGCGAAGATAATCTAAGTAAATTAAATGACCTAACTTCTGAAGTGAAAGCGATGAAGGAGACCCTAGACCATATACGGAGGTCACTTTGACGTTGATACAAAAAATCGACGCTTAGATGAAATTGGTGAAATGGAAGCCCTTCCTGGATTCTGGGAAGACTCTGATGGCGCCACAAAAATTCAAAAAGAAAAATCATTACTCAGTGAAGTTACTAATACTCATAAGAAAGTCGCAGACCTTTTCGACGAATTTGAAATTCTAACTGAATATGCTCGCGAAGGGGATAATGATTCAGCTTTAGAAGCTTTGGGTTCATTTGATAAAATGAAAACAGCACTCGAAGAAGCAGAACAAAAAGCTCTTTTGAGCGATGAGATGGATCCCAACAACGCTATTCTTTCCATAAATGCTGGAGCAGGTGGAACTGAGTCATGTGACTGGGCTAGCATGATTCACAGAATGTTGACTCGTTGGGCCGAATCCAAAGGCTTTAAAGTGGAAGTTCTAGATCATCAATATGGAGATTCAGCTGGAATAAAATCCGTTACATTTACTGTTACGGGAAACTACGCTTACGGATTAATGAAGTCCGAAACAGGTATTCATCGTCTTGTGAGAATTTCACCTTTTGATTCTAACGCAAGAAGGCATACATCTTTTTGTTCTGTTTTCGTATCCCCAGAAGTGGATGACACTATAGAAATAGAAATCCTAGATAAAGACATTAGAATTGATGTTTATCGCTCGGGTGGAGCTGGTGGACAGTCGGTTAACACTACTGATTCAGCGGTTCGAATTACTCACAATCCATCAGGCATTGTTGTTACTTGTCAAAATGAGCGAAGTCAGCTGCAAAATAAAACAATTGCCATGAAGGTTTTAAAGTCGCGTCTCTATGAAAAAGAGATGGAAAAGAAAAGAGCAGAAGCCGCTGAGGAAGAAGCTAATAAAAAAGAAATTGGCTGGGGCTCTCAGATTAGATCTTACGTTCTTCACCCATATAAAATGGTCAAAGATCACCGTACTAGTTGTGAAAGTGGAAACGCTGAGAAAGTACTAGACGGGGACATCGACGAGTTTCAAAAATCATTTCTCCAGTGGAGAGCACTCTCAGACTCCGAGTAATTAATTGCCATATACTGGCCAGATCGTTATTATCCTTTGCACAACTTAACACTATAAATAGCTGCAAAAATAAAGGATATGACGTGAAAGAAAAGTACATCTCTCAATGGGAAAATCTCTATAGCGAACAAACTACGGTAAGACTCGATAAAAGAGCAAAACTTATCGAGCAAGGTTCTCATCCTTACAAGCACAATATAAAACCATCAATTAAAGCAAGTAAGCTTATTGAATTATACGGTGATAAAGAAAAAGAAGATATCGGAGAAACTGAGGATTATTCAATCGCTGGACGTGCTCTTTTAATTCGTGACTTTGGTAAAGCTGCATTTATTCAAATTGACGATGGATCAAGTCGTTTTCAAATATACGTAAAGAAGAGTATTACCAGTGAAGAGGGCTTTGCTGACTATAAGCTTTGTGACTTTGGTGACATCGTTTTTGCTAAAGGTAAGTTATTTAAAACTAATAAAGGCGAGCTTACACTTGAAGCCCATGACTTTAAAGTCGTAACTAAATCAATCAGACCTCTTCCTGAAAAATTTCATGGATTAACAGATACCGAAGCTCGATACAGAATGAGATACGTTGACCTTATTATGAACAATGAGTCTCGAGAAAAGTTAAGACTTAGATCTAGTATTATCAGATACATTAGAGAGTTCTTTTATAAAGATGATTGGATGGAAGTTGAAACTCCAATGATGCATTCTGTTGCTGGTGGAGCAATAGCAAAACCATTTAATACTCACCACAATGCTCTTGATATGGAACTGTTTATGAGGATTGCACCTGAGCTTCACTTAAAAAGACTTATTGTTGGTGGATATAATAAAGTTTTTGAGATGAATAGATGTTTCAGAAATGAAGGTTTATCTCTTAAGCACAACCCAGAGTTTACTTCGGTTGAATTCTACCAAGCATATGCAACTTATGAAGACCTAATGGTATTAACTGAAAAGCTAATTCACGGACTTGCAAAAGATGTTATCGGTAACTCAATAATAACTTTTGGAGAAAATAAAATTGATTTTGGAAGTAAGTTTAGACGTCTTCCTATGGCAGACTCTGTTGTTGAATTTACTGATCTCTCGCTTGAGGACCTTAAAGATAAAGATAAAATGATTAATCTTCTTTTATCTAAAAAAGAATTTGGGGCCAAAAAAGATGAACTTTTAAAAATGAGTGAAGCAAAGTTAATGGTTCTTTGTTTTGATGAGTTCGTTGAAGAAAATCTTATTAATCCAACTTTTATCACTCATTATCCAACAGAAATTTCTCCTCTTTCAAGAAGAAATGATGAGAACCCAGATATTGTTGATAGATTTGAGCTCTTTATCAATGGATGGGAAATTGCCAATGCCTTTAATGAGCTAAATGATCCAAGTGACCAACTAAGCCGCTTTGCTGATCAAGCTGTATTAAAAGAAGGCGGAGATGATGAAGCTTGTGATCCAGACTACGATTTTGTAAGAGCACTAGAGTACGGAATGCCTCCAACTGCGGGAGAAGGGATTGGTATTGATAGACTTTGCATGCTTTTAACAAATAGTACGACAATCAAAGATGTCCTACTTTTTCCACTTCTTAAAAAAGAGTTATTCTTTGGTGAAGATGCAGCTGAGGATGAGGCTTAGTCGCTGACTCTTATGAAACTTTCTTTTGCTGCATTTTTAAAAATTCTGCTTGAGGGGAAATCTTCAAAAAGATTCTTAGTTGGAGTAATTGGAAGTTTCGGTTTTTCAATCGCCGTTATTCTCAGCACGATTGGTCTTATGGATGGCTTTGAATCAACTTTGATCGAGTCATTAAAAAATTCAAACGGTGATCTTGTTGTTAAAAAAGAAACCGGCTTCTTTCTCTTTAATGATCAGATGAAAAATTTAAAAAAAATTGATTATATTGAAGAGATAACTCCTATTACTCAGATTGAAGCTTTTGCAATTACCGAAGGTGCATCCTCTGGTGTACTAGTTAAGGGGATTGAACAAAAAAGTTTTGAGAAGGTTACAAATCTAGGTTTGAGTTTAAAAGAGGGGGAAGTTGCTATTGGGATAGAATTATCTAAGAAATATAATCTTGTCTTAGGTGACTCTATTACTTTAACCTTCGCCTCTAATCAAAAAATTAACCAAGGTGCACCGATTTTAAGAAACTTTATTATTGGTGATATCGCCGATCATAAAGTCTATGAAAAAGATTTGCGTTTTATCTATGTCGACAAAGAAGAACTCCTTCAAGTTCTCAATTATAAAAAAGAAACTGCAAACACTCTGCTTGTGAAGACTTCACTGTATGAAGAAACTGATCTCCTACTTGCGTATCAAGATTTACTAGATAGGAAACTAGGCAGTGAATATATAGTTAGTACCTATTGGAGTGAGTTTAAAGTCCTTTTAAATGCAGTAGAGGTTGAGAAGTTCTCAATCTCACTGATCTTGCAACTTATTGTCATTGTTGCAATATTTAATATCATTGCGTTTATAATCTTTATTTCAGAAAAAAAATCTCAAGAGTTTTTTCTTTTGAGGGTTCTTGGAATCAATCTAAAAACTGTCGTACGCTTTTGGCTATTGATGCTGGGATTCTTATGGCTTCTTTCATGTGTTGTTGCCTTAGTACTAACTTATATTTTTGATATTCTTATTGCTAATTTAACGTTCTTTAAGCTTCCTGGAGACGTATATGTCCTTAGTCGTCTAGGAATTGACCTCGAACTTACAGACTTTGCTCTAGTGTTTGGATTATCTCTTGTTTGGATATTTATAATTGGTTCGTTGAGTATTTTAAAATTGAAAAAGAAGACTTTGTTACAAGGTTTAAGACAGGAGTTTACCTAGTGAGTTTTATAAAAGTAGAAGATGTTCATAAATCATTTGGAAAAACTGGTGTCCTCAATGGCGTCGACTTTGAAATCAACAAAGGGGACCAAGTTTCCCTGGTTGGGATGAGTGGTTCTGGAAAATCAACATTACTTTACTTACTGGGAGGCTTGGATAAACCAACTACTGGTAGCATTGAGATTGACGGTAAGAAGATTTCAAATCTCGGTGACGATGAACTTGCTCGCTTTAGAAACAAAGACGTGGGTTTTGTATTTCAATTCCACTACTTACTACCTTCACTTAACTGTTTAGATAATTTACTTTTACCTGCCAAAATCGGTGGAGTTGATCTAGCAGCAGTTAAGAAATACGTTACGGAACTAAGCGAAAAACTTGGAGTTACTCATTGTTTAGGAAAGTTTCCATATGAACTATCTGGCGGAGAGCAGCAAAGAGTTAATATTATAAGAGCAGTCTCACTCAGCCCAAAACTAATTCTATGTGATGAGCCAACAGGAAACCTCGATTCTAAAAATTCTGCTTTAGTAGTAGGTCTTCTCAGAGATATTAGTGAGAAGATTAACGCAACGCTTGTACTTGTAACGCACGACCCAAGCATCGCTTCGCAGTTTGAGAGGAAAATAACAATTGAAGATGGTCGGATAATTGGATAGGATAGCTCAAGTTATTAATTTTAGTAGAGAAACAATACAAGGTTGTTAGTATATATGAAAAATATAGTAGGGATTCTAGTCCTATTGATTGCCAATATATCCATTGCTCAAGATTCATTCTGTAATTTTAAAGAACTGTTTAAGATTGAAGAGATTAAGATCATGGGATCGAAAAAAGTTGAACCAGAAGCTATTTCTGAAAAGCTAACTTTAAAAAAAGGTACAATGGCTGACAACTGTACTTTGCGCTCAGACATCAAAACTATCTATGAGATGAAGTACTTTCAATCAGTTGAAGCTCATCAAGAAAATATTAAAGGTAAACAAACACTCGTAATCAAAGTTGTAGAGAAGCCAATCATTAGTGTTATTCGCTTTGAAGGTAATGATGAGATTGGTGAAGATGACCTTAAAGAGCAAATCAAAACCAGAGAATATAATATCTTAGATGTGAATACGATCAAAGGTGATATTCTTCTTTTACAAAAACACTACGAAGAGAAAGGATACTTTCTTGCAACTGCAGACTATGAGCTTGTTAAGAATCAAATCGGAAGTCTAGACCTCGTATATAAAATTAAAGAGTTTGATAAAGTAAGAGTTAAAAAAATCACTTTTCTTGGAAATCAAGAAGTTCCCGATACTGAACTTAAACCATTTATGCAAACTCAAGAAGAGTCTCTCTTCTCTGGACTCAGTGGTTCAGGAAACTTTAAAGAATTTAATTTTCAAACAGACATCGAGAGATTGAAGTATCTTTATAAAACGAAAGGTTATCTTCAAGTTAATATTGGAAACCCACTGATCACAGTATCGGAAGACAAGAAGTGGATTTTCATAACTATTAAAGTAAAAGAGGGTCCTAAATTTACAGTTAATAATATTTTCTACAACGGTGAATTACTCTTTACTGAAGGTGAAATGAAAGAGAAGGCCAAGCTTGAAAGTGGAGACACATATTCTGAGGAAAGCCTACGTCAAGACATCCAAATGCTCACAGAGATGTATCAAGATAAAGGATACGCATTTGCCAACGTCCTAAGAACTCTTCAAATTGTACCAGGTGAAAATAAAGTAGATATCTACTACTCTTTTGAAAAAGGTAATATTGCCTACTTTGGTAAAATCATAGTTAAGGGAAATTCTAAAACAAGAGATAAAGTTGTTCGTCGTGAGTTGAGAATTCACGAAGGTATGATGTACTCTGGAAGTAAGCTTAGACTTTCTAAGGCAAACGTAAACAGGCTAGGTTTCTTTGAACCAAATAGTGTTATCTTCAATACTGTCTCTCCTAAAGGAAAAGATAATATATTAAATGTTGAAGTTTCAGTTAAAGAAAGACAAACAGGACAGATCTCTTTAGGTGCCGGTTACTCGACTGCAACTAAAGGATTTTTTCAAGCTTCAATTGCTCAGAATAACTTCATGGGTAAAGGTCAAAATTTAAACTTCAATGTTTCACTTGCTGAAAATCAAAAAACATTCAATCTCGGTTTTACGGAGCCATACTTTCTAGATACACAGTGGACAGCCGGAGGTGATGTTTATCAGACTCAAAACGGTCTACTTAGTTCATTCTCATCCAAGAAGTGGGGAGCTGATGTAAGAGTTGGCCACCCGATTGGAGAATATACAAGAGTCTTTCTAACGTTGAGACATGAGGTTACAGATATCGAGAACGTAAGAAATCCAACAATTGATACAGAGATAGAAAATGGATCTGCTGCAACAATTAAAACTTCTATTCGCTATGATAAAAGAAACAACGTTTTTGAACCAACAGATGGTGTCTACGGAAACCTCTCGATGGAGTACGCAGGACTATATGGTGACCAAGAGTGGTTAAAAGGTTCAGCGGAAACAAGATTTTACTATCCTGTGGCAGGTGAGCTAATTTTTAGAAGTCGTTTCCTTGTAGAGCAACTAATTAAAACTACAGAGAGAGATCTTCCAAGAACTGAAAAATTTCAACTTGGTGGATCAAGAAATATGCGTGGATATAATTTTGAAGATATTGGGCCTAAAGCTGAACTTGTCCCAAGAGATGAAACAGACCCTACGAAAACTCAAGTCTTTAACCTCGGTGGTGTATTCTCAGTTCTTGGAACTTTTGAAATTGAGCACCCGCTTATAAAAGAAGCTGGATTAAAATGGGTTCTATTTTATGATGTTGGTAACGTTTACGCCGATGCGACTGGGACCGATGGAGAATTTGATCTTCGCCAAGATTACGGTTTTGGTTTTAGATGGTTCTCTCCAATTGGTGTCTTAAGGTTTGAATTTGGATATCCTATCGACCCTGAAGAAGGTTTAAATCAAGAAGGGCAGAAGTTCCACTTTGATATTGGTCAATTATTCTAATAAACGAGTTAAATATAAAAAAAGAAAACTAACAGGAGATACACATGAAACAATTTATTTTAATGATGGTTTTAATCCTTTCATTCTCAGCAGTGGCAGAAGTAAAAGTTGGAATTGTTAATATTCAAAAAGTAATTACGAGCATCAAAGCCGGTAAGAACGTAATGAAGACTCTTGAGAAGTCATTCAAGTCAAAACAAAAACAACTTAAAAAAGAAGAAGCTGATATTAAAAAGCTTCAGCAAAGTATTCAAAAACAAGCCTCACTTTTATCTAAGACGGCATTAGCTAAAAAAGACACAGAGATGAGAACTAAAATTCAGGCACTTCAACAACAAACAATGAAGTTCCAAAAAGAAATTCAAAAACAAGAAGCCGAATTAAAGAAACCAATTCTTGATAAACTTAAGCCTATAATCGATGAAGTATCTAAAGAGATGAAAGTTGCTCTTACTTTTGAAAAATCAGCATCACCTGTTGTTTATGCCGAAAGTGAAGTTGATATAACTGACGCTGTTATCAAGGCTTACGATAAGAAGCACTAATACGTGAAGATTCAGCAACTAAAAGATATTGATAAAAGCTTTAGAATTTGCTTTGGAAATGAGGCCTCGCTAGAGGTCTTTTCCATTTCTCATGCTTACGAGCCTTATGATGATAGTTTTATCTTTATTAAAAATAGAAAATTTCTATCAGAGATTGGAAGGTTATCTAAAAAAGAGAGTTTTCAGAAAACTGGAATTATTTTTGAGCAATCGTTCTTCGAAACACTAGAAGACTTATCTGATCTTAAAAAACAGTTTTCTTGGTTTGCTACGGTTGAGAATGTTAACCGTGCAATGTGTGATTTTTCTAAACCTTTCTATGACAAAAAATATGGTGAACTAAATTATTTTGTTGATGGAAGACAAATGGGAACAGCAATTATCGATTCTTTTTCAGATATCGCTCAAAATGTCTTTATTGGTGAAAATGTAACAATTGAAAAAAATGTTCGTATTTATCCTGGCACAGTTATTCTTCCCAATTGTCATATAGCAGAGGGAACTACTATCTACCCGAATGTAACACTTTATCCATTCACACAAATAGGACCTAATTGTCGTATCCACTCTGGAGTGACGATTGGTACAGATGGATTTGGTTATAACTTTATTGATGGAGTACATCAGAAGATTTGGCACCTTGCAGGTGTTGAAATTCAATCCGATGTTGAGATCGGTGCATCTAGTAAAATTGATGGTGGAGCATTTATTCCAACGAGAATTGGTAAAGGAACTAAGATAGATAATCTAGTTCAAATTTCTCATAATGCTCAAATTGGTGAACACAATATCTTCGCAGGCAAATCTGGTGTTGCTGGGAGTGTTGAGACAGATAGTTATTGTATTTTTGCAGCATCTGCAGGAGCTGCACCAGGTGCAAGACTTGGCAAGGGTTGTCAGCTTGCAGCACAGAGTGTCGTTAGCGAGAACGCAGTTATTGAAGCTGGTAGCGTATTAAGTGGTCATCCAGCAAGACCTTTAAAAGAATGGTTAAGATCTCAAGCTAAATTGAGACAATTAATAAATAAATAAAGGTCGGATATGTTATTAAATAATGTTGAAGTTAAAAGTTTTCTCCCTCACAGAGCGCCATTTCTTTTTATAGATACGGTGGGAGAAGTTATTACTCCTGAATCCTTTAAGACTATTGATTCTCCTGAACCAAAAGATCTGATGGGATCAAAGGTTATTGCATACTTTGAAGTAAAAGAAGACTTAGAAATTTTAAAAGGTCATTTTCCTGGTAACCCAATACTACCTGGTGTGATCCAAATTGAGATGATGGCGCAAGCTTCTGCTTTTACATCTTTGCCTCTTTATAATTTATCTAAAAAAGATTTAAATATTGAGACAGTTCTTGTAAGTGTTGAAAAATCAAAATTTAGAAAACCGATACTCCCAGGCATGAAACTTGAAATTCATGCCACGATGGTAAAGAATCGTGGAACTATAGCAAGTTATTCAGCAGAAATATTTTGCGACGGAGAAAAGCAATCCGAAGCAGTATTCTTAGCTAAATTAGAAATTAAAAAGGATTCGTAAATGAGTGTACAAATTCACCCAACAGCAATTGTTGAAGAGGGTGCAAAGTTTGGAGAGAATGTAGTTGTGGGACCTTATTGTATGATTGGAGCAAATGTTTCAATTGGTAGTAATACAGTATTAAAATCTCATGTCGTAGTAGAAGGCCACACAACAATAGGTGAGGGAAATGAAATTCATCAATTTTCTTCCATTGGTGTTCCTCCTCAAGATAAGTCTTACAAAGGTGAACCAACGCAGACAATTATAGGAAACAACAATCTCTTTAGAGAAGGTGTAACTATTCATAGAGCAACAACAAAGCAGGACCTTAAAACTATAGTTGGTGATAATGGGTATTATATGGCCAATGTTCATATTGCTCACGACTGTAAGATTGGAAGTAATATTACCCTTGCAAACGCAACTATGTGTGCTGGACATGTCATTATTGATGATTTTGTTCAGATGGGTGGTGCTTGCGGTGTTACACCTTTTTGTCATGTTGGTGAGGGATCTTTTATCGGTGCTGCCTCTGCAATTGATAAAGATGTTCCACAGTACAGCACAGCTTTTGGAAATAGAATAAAACTAAAAGGTGTCAATATAATTGGAATGAGAAGACGAGGTCACTCTAAAGATAAGATTTCTGAATATGTAGATTTTTTCAGAATGATGGAATCATCAGCACTTTCTCCAAAAGCATTTGTCGATCATCCAGAATTTATGGATGAATATAAGTCTAATGAGGTTGTTCAACAAGTTGTCGCTTTTATCAAGAAAAGTGAAATTGGTCTTGCTCCATTCATGTCATAAAATAAAGAGGTTAGTATGAGTAAAATAAAAGTTGCAGTTCTTGGTTACGGGCATTTAGGTAAATGGCATTGTCAAAAAGTAGATGCCTGTGAAGAGTCTATTCTTTACGCTATTGTTGAACCTTTTGAACAAAATCAAAAGCTAGCAAAAGAAAATCATCCAAATGCAAAAATTGTATCTCGAGTTGAAGATGTAATGGATGAAATTGATGCTGGTGTTATTGTTACTCCAACTTCAACACACTTTGAATTATCAAAAATTCTTCTTGAAAATAAAAAACATATATTTTGTGAGAAACCGCTTTGCTCATCGACTGAGGAAGTTGAAAAGCTTGTTCCTCTTTTGACTAAGGATAAGGTTTTTCAGGTTGGGCACAGTGAAAGATGTCATAAAGCTTGGGATGAGTTAGATGGATACTTTAAAACTATCACTGGTAAATTTAGTGCAGATCTAAATAGAGTCGCACCTTTTAAGGGGCGAGCGACAGATGTTGACGTTGTTCAAGATCTAATGATTCACGATCTTGATCTCGTTCTCTACCTCTTAGGTAAAAGCCCAGTCAGTGTAAAAGCTTATGGGCATAAGATAAGAACTGATAAGTGGGATCATGCTACAGCTATTTTAAACTTTGCTGATGGAAGTATGGCCAAGGTCACATCTGGTAGAAATCATATAAAAGAAATTAGAGCTTTTGAACTTATGAGTGACAAGGGATGCTTATATGTAGATCTTTTTGAGAATTCATATGCCATTGGTACTAACTCCCAATTTGAAAACGGAGAGTTTGTAGAAAAGAAAAATTATGAAAAAAGAGATCATCTTATAATAGAGCATCAAAGTTTTTACAATGCAATCAACTCGAATGAAAAACCAATGGTTACTTTTGAAGATGGTGCAAAGATTGTTAAACTCATTGATAGTGTTCTGGCTTCATTAGAGAGTAACAAAAAAGTGACTTTGGATTAAGAATGTCTGAATCTCAATGCCTTATAATAGCAGGAGAAAAGTCTGGTGAAGACCATGCAATGACTTTTTTCCCTGAGCTAAGAGCACTTGTTCCCAATACCAAGTTTTTTGGTGTTGGCGGTGATAAGCTAGAAAAAGAAAATGTCGAAATTCTCTATCACGTAAAAGAATTTTCAAGCGTCGGTATTACAGAAGTCGTAGGTAAACTTAGATTCTATTTTAAGGCGATGGATATAATAATTGCAGAGGTAAAAAAAAGAAAATGTAAGACGGCTATCCTCGTCGACTTTCAAGGTTTTAATCTCAAACTTGCCAAGAAACTAAAGAAAATGAATGTTGATGTTCTTTACTATGTTGCCCCTCAAGCGTGGGTTTGGAAGCCCTGGAGAGCAAAGGCCATAGAACAAAGTGTTCATACTCTTTTCACAATTCTTCCATTTGAAAAAAAATGGTTTCAAGATCGTGGAGTGAAGAAGATAAAAGGTGTCGTACACCCTCTTAAGGTTGAGTATGGCAAAGCAATAGACTCAATTCGTAAAAGACAATTTGCAGATTTTCAAAATCGAAAGATTAGACTTCTTCTTTTGCCTGGTAGTCGAAGACCTGAGGTTGAAACACTTTTTCCTATTTTTATTGAAGCCATAAATCTTCTAAGAGAAGAGGGGTTTCAGTTGGATATTGGTTTAGTCCAAGTTGAAACTGTTGATGAAAATCTCTATGAGTCTAAAGCCGTAGAACTATCTCAAAGATGGGAATCTCACCAGCTCGAAGATGCGTTTGATTGGGCTGACATATGCTTTGCTTCAAGTGGAACTGTGACTTTGGCCACTGGTCTTTTTCAACTACCAACGGTAGTAGCTTATAAAATTTCATTGATTAATGAATTTTTATTGAAAATGTTGATTCCTTATAAAGGGCCAGCAAGTTTAACAAATATTATACTCGATGAGATGGTGTTCCCGGAAGCTCTACAATATGAAGCAGATAGATATACCCTCACAAAGTACGCAAGAGAACTTCTAACAAATGAAGAGCTTTATAATAATACAATATTAAAGTTATCAAAAACGAACAGTTTAATTAGTGGTGATGACTTCTCGACTGCAGAGTATATGGCAAAGGTGATCTCAGAGTGAGTAATATAAAATCGAAGTTTCTAAAATTAATAATTTTAAAACCTCTTTCTACTGTTTGGGAAAATGTTTATCGTATCAGGAGATCATTCTATGAGTACGGAATATTAAAAAAAGAATATTTTAAAGTGCCTATCATCTCTGTTGGTAATATAACTTTTGGTGGGACTGGTAAGACTCCAATGATCGTCTACCTTACTCAGAAAATGGCAGAACTTAACTTAACACCTGCTGTATTAACAAGAGGCTATAAAGGTGAACTCGAGAATGATTCCGGAATCATTAAGGGGGGGCAAAGATTTAGATCAAACCCTAAAGAGTTCGGTGATGAACCACTTCTAATTTCTAGGAAAATGGATCGAGGTGCTGTAATTGTTGGTAAAAGAAGAGCAAAAAATCTTAAAAAATACTTTCATGAAGTTTCTCCAGATGTCGTATTCCTCGATGATGGTTTTCAACATATACAACTGTATCGCTCGTTCAATATTGTTCTTTTTGATGCTGCTCTTCCACTTGCTAGATATCAAACTGCTCCTATGGGCTATCTTCGTGAAGGGCTTACAGCGTTAAAGGATGCGGATGCGATTGTTCTTAGTCGAGCTGATCAGGTAAGTAGTGAGAAAATGGAAAATCTTTTATCACTTCTTAGACCCTATCACAGGGAGGGTATACCAATAGCTAAGTTTGGATATAGACCAGATGGGCTCTTTGATAGCTTTGATAAAAAGAAATTTGAAATGGATGAATTAGCAGGAAGAGAAATAATTGCTTTGAGTGCTATTGCTTCACCAGATTCTTTTTATCAGTTATTAGAAGATAATGGAGCTACAATAGTGGAAAAAATTGTCTACCCAGATCATTATCTTTTTACTCAAAGTGATATGAATGAGGTTTTATTAAAAAGTTCTCAAAGAAATGCATTGGTTATTACAAGCGAAAAAGACATGGTTAAGGTGCGTCGGGTGATTCAAGACGATAGAATTGTCTATGTTAATATATCTGTCTCTTTTGTTTCTGGTGAAGAAGAGCTGCTTGGTGGACTTAGACAAGTTATTCATCTTGATTAAGATCTTAATTCGCCTACAATAAGACAATTATTCTTATTAAGGTGAACTTATGAAACTTAACTTTTTTACTCTGATTTCTCTGACATTTCTTCTAACAAGTTGTTCTACATCTTTTACAGAATTCTTTAATAAAAAGGCTGATGCTCAGCAAAGAAATGAAGAACTTATAAAGTCATTTGAAGGTGAAGAGAAAGTATTAGAAAAGTTTAAAGAAAAAGAAGTTCCACCGGTCGTTATAAAAGTAGAACCTAAAAGTAATAAAAAAAGCACTCAAAAGAAACCTCCTAAAAAAACAATTACCAAGCCTAAGCCTACAAAAGTTGTAATTAAAAAGTCTAGATATCCTAAGGATCATCCTAAAGAATTTATAGAAATTGATAAACTTACAAAAAAATATTGGGAGAAGTTTAAGCCTACACTTTTTGAAGGTGAGAAAATGATTCTTGATATAAATTACTTAGGTGTTAGTACTGGAAAGGTTGCAATATCAACTATGCCTTCTAAAAAGATTGGCGGAATAGATACATATCACTTCCACGCGAGGGCCAAAACATCGACTTATTACTCTTATTTATATGAGCTCGACGATAATGTTGATTCCTATGTCGATAAAACAAGCTTTACTCCTGTTAAATTTAGTCTCATCCAAAGAGAATCTAGTCAGAACATAGATGATCTCCAACTTTTCGATAAAGATTCCCTTCAAAGCTATATTTTTTATAAAAGGGACAGAGATGGAAAAATCAAAAAGAAAAAAGAGACTATGCCTACACCGATTCGATTTCAAGATGCATTTTCAATTCTTTTCTTTCTTAGAGGACTTCCTTATGAGAAAGATGAAACCTATACAGTACCTATGATGAATAAGGGAAAGGTACTTATCTTGAAGGCAAAAGCAGGTTCTAAAGAGATGATCGATACAGAGATTGGTAGAATTGATGCAATCAAAGTTATAGCTTCAACTCAATATTCCGGAGACACTCTTAAAAGTGGAGATATGACTTTTTGGTTTTCAAACGATGAACGAAGAATTTTTTTAAAGTTCGCTGCAAAGATAAAAATCGGATCTATCAGCGGTGAAATAGAAAAATATGAGAGATAAAGTAACATCGAAAAATCTAAAAATTTTAATTGTATGTCCAAGCCAAACCTTCGCATCTGTAGATCAAAAAGCTATTACTGATGCTCTCTATCTTAGAGACATAGGAGGTAATCCAACTCTTTATTGTCTTAAAGATTCATTTATCGAAAGAGAAGCAGAGAATCTCTCGTTAACAAGAATTTTATTTCGCGGAGTTAAGTCAAAGAGGCTACTTAATATCAGCTATTTTTTGGATATAAGAAAAGTATTAAAGGAAGATAAGTGGGATGTTGTGCATTGTTATCACCGCTCTTCACTTTGGGCTTTGTGTATTTGGCTTTTTTATAAATCTGAAACTGCTCTTTTTTTTAGTTTTAACGAATTTTTTAAAAGAAATATACCGCTATTTTGGGCACCATTTCTTCTACGAAGAGTGGACGCAGTATTCACATTTGGGGAAACAGTTTCTAAAAAATTTCATCAACACTTCCAATATCCAATTCGAAAAATAATAAATTCCGGTTCAGGGATCGAATTTGGAATACCATCAAATGTTAAGTTGGATAATTTATGCATAGGGGCTTTTCTCAATGATGAAAGTGAAATGGACAACTTTAGAACACTTCTATTTTCTCTTTCAGGTATAAAAGAGTCTTTAGATGAAACTGAAATAAAAGTAATCATCAATACCTTTAAACCTATCAAGGACTTCTATCTATATAGTGAAATCAAAAAGTACTCAGATTCTTTAGGACTAACTGACAGTATTGAGTACATCGAGGGATCTTCAGATCGCTTTTATAAATCTATTAATCTGTTTGTATCATTTTCATTTCATGAGCCGGTAAACTGCCAGGAGATTAAGGCCTTAGCAATTGGTCTTAATGTTGTTGCTCCTCGCACCGCGTTTAGAGCTGAGATGACTGATAGGCTCAATATTAAATCTCTGAAAACATATTACTTTCAGGATGCAAGAGCTTTCAAAGAAGCTGTACTTACGCTTTTGGGTAATAACCTGGGTGAACCAGTTGTATTTGAACAAAATCAAGAGCTAGAAACATATGTTGATATCATTCATTCTCAGTATGAAATAGCCTTTGAGGCCAGAGGAAGACTTGGTGCACTGAAGACCTGATATGATTGATTAACCGTTCGTTTTCATTGACTAAATTACATTTACAGACTATAAAGTCACATCTTTAAAATTGTATTTTACAAGGTTAGGGACTTCGTTTTTAACGAAGCTATTAAAATTTAAGGTGGTCTATATGACAACTATGCAAATCCCCGCGTGGGCAAAAGAATTTGATGTTGTAACAGCAGCAGAAGCTGAAACAACAAATGTAAATGAAGAGTTTGAGGCTCTTTTAGGTAAAGCTACAACTGGTAACTTTATTGAAGGTGAAGTTTATAAAGGTAAAGTAATTTTTGTTACTGAAGACTTTGTAACTGTTGACATCGGATATAAGCAAGAAGGTTTAGTTTTCGCTAAAGAATTTAGAAACTATGATGGTACTTGTAAAGTAGCTGTTGATGATGAAATTGAAGTTTATCTTGAAAAACTTGAATCACATCTTGGTAACTTAGTTCTTTCTGCTGATAAAGCAGAAATATTAAAAGCTTGGGATAAAATCTCTGAAGCTTGTGATAAAGGTGACCCAGTTAAAGGTACAGTTATTGCAAAAGTTAAAGGTGGTTTATCAGTTGATATCGGTGTTAAGGCTTTCTTACCAGGTTCACAAATTGATATTCGTCCAACTAAAAATCTTGATAAATTCATCGGTAAAAACATGGAATTCAAGGTTATTAAGTTTAATAAGAAACGTGGAAACATCGTTCTTTCTAGAAGAGCTATTCTTCAAGAAGAAAGAGGGAAGTTAAGAGACGAGACTTTAGGTCAAATCCAAGAGGGTATGATTGTTAAAGGTATCGTTAAGAACATCACAGATTACGGTGCATTTATTGACCTTGGTGGTGTTGATGGACTTCTACATATTACAGATATGTCATGGGGAAGAGTTAAGCATCCTTCAAACCTTCTAGCTGTTGGTGATGAAATTGATGTTAAGATTCTTAAGTATGACGCTTCTAAAGAAAGAGTATCTTTAGGTCTTAAGCAAGTTCAACCAAACCCTTGGGAAACTGCAAAAGATAACTATACTACGGGAACAAATGTTTCTGGAGAGATCGTTTCAATTAAGGACTACGGAATTTTCGTAGAACTTAACGACGGTATCGAAGGTCTTGTTCACGTATCAGAAGTTTCATGGACTAATCCTAAAGGACCAATTAAAGGTCATAACGTAGGTGACACTATTGAAGCTCAAGTTCTAGAAGTAGACGTTGAGAATAAGAGAATTTCTCTTGGACTTAAGCAACTTCTTGATAATCCTTGGAAAGCTCTTTCAGCTAAATACCCAGTTGGTAAAGAAGTTGAAGGAACTGTAAAAGCGGTTGTTGATTTTGGTGCATTCGTTGATCTTGGAGATGATATTGATGCGTTAATTCACGTTTCAGATATTTCATGGACAAGAAAAAATATTAATCCAAATGAAGAATTTAAAATTGGAGATAAAGTTAAGGCTGTAGTTTTAACTTGCGACTCTGAAACTTCTAAATTCTGTTTAGGGATTAAGCAACTTGACGAAGATCCTTGGAAGAAAATTGATCAAAGATTACCAGTAGGTAATGTTGTTGAAGGTGAAGTTGTAAGAATAACTGACTTTGGTGCTTTTGTTGAACTTGAAACTGGAATCGAAGGTTTAATCCACATCTCTGAGCTAAGCGACGAGAGAGTAGAGAAACCTGGAGATGTAGTTAAAGTTGGAGAAAAAGTTCAAGCTCTAGTTATGTCTATCGACAAAGCTGATAAGAAGATTGCTTTATCTAAGAAAAACGCAGCTAACGCTGACGTTGGTGGATACAGTAAAGAAGAATCTGGAAGTACTTCTGCTTTAGCAGAAAAACTGAAAGGTTTCTCAGTAGACTAAAATAAACAAATTTTTATATACGTCGGAAGGGCCTCTATCAAGTAATAGGGGCCTTTTTTTGTCTTGTGGTCCCACTTTGGAACCGGAAAATTTCCCACTCCTAAGACATTCTCTAATATGTTAAAGTAGTAGATATAAGAACTTAATTCACTGGGGTATATATGACTAAATTACTTGCACTATTTTCAATGATCATCTTTTCGATATCTGCATTTGCTAACCTTCATCTTGCTCCCCCAAGCTTTGACTATAAAGATGGTAAAGCAGTCTTTATGGACATCACTGAGGGGAACTATGACATCAAGTATTATCCTTCAAAATTCAACTCTCGTGTAAAAACAACGTGGACTGTGAATATAGCGGAAGAGGGATATCCCATTTTTGACTTTGTTCCATCTAGAATTGGAATAAAGGTTAATGGTCAATGGGCACGATTCTCAAGTGTTGATTCTCCAGACAAGGTAACTAGTTACCGAGTTATAAATACAAAACTCAAACCTGGAAGTCATTTGATTGAACTTTTTACGAAAGTAAAAAGAGGAACATCATATGGTTATAAGTCTGTAAATTCTGGATTCTTTATTAAAGATCTATCAGAGAAAAAGTTTCTTGAAAAATATGTTCCAGCAAACCTTGAGTTCGATCAATATCCAATTACCTTTAATGTTAAAATTTATTCTAAGTATAAGCACAAAGTCGTTGCTAATGGTGCAATGAGAGAAACGGGATGGAATAGCTATACAGTGAAGTATCCAAGCTGGTATTCATCATCTTCTATATATTTCCATACTTTCAAACAAGGTAAATATTGGTGGATTCAAAAAGATTTTAAATCAATTTCAGGAGAAACGATTCCAGTAACTATTTATACAAAATGGTTTCTAAGTGCAGATAAATTTTTAACAAAAGCTAAAAAAGTTTTCCATGAACTTGAAGCAGACTATGGGGCATATCCTCATCAGCAACTTATAATTTATGGAATGGCCCCTCGAGGTGGAATGGAGTACCCAGGCGCTACAGCGACTAGTTTAGTTTCACTAGGTCACGAGATGTTTCATTTTTATTTTGCAAAGTCAGTTATACCAGCTAATGGAAACTCTGGATGGATGGATGAAGGATTAGCTTCTTGGCGAGATAAAGGTTATCAAAGAGCTGACAAACCAAGCTATGGAGCTTTTAATCTTGGAAATCACTCTGTATATAAAAGAAACACTGACGATAACTCATATAAAGTTGGAAGAAGCTTCTTTGCCTACTTAAATTCTAAAATTGATCTTAAAGTAGTACTTAGAGATTATTTCTCTGAACATAAGAACTCTTTAGTAACAACGAATAATATGATCAATTTCTTTGAAGGAAATACAGGTATGGCCTTGAGAGGGGACTTTGATCAATATGTTTTAAATTCAAATGTATCTGGTAAAAGGGCTAACTACGTAGAAAAAATGTCAGATGAAAATATTCATCACGTTGATTATACAGAAGAAGAGCTTGCAGAAATTCTTTAAATAAAAAGTATATCTATGACCTAATTCATTCTAGAATTAGGTCATGAATTCAAAACTACTCAAAGCTATTGATTACCTGATTAAAAAATCTGAAACCAAGACTGGTTTAATTGCATTAGAGAAAATATTTAAAATTGGAATTCCTTTTAATAAGCCTCATGGCATTTTCTTTAAAAAGCTCTCACCTTATGAAAGCGTAATGTTAATGAAAAACAAACGTCTTAATCATAATCACTTGGGCGGTATACACGCATGTGCAATTGCAACAGTTGGAGAGTTTTCTGCAGGGCTACTCTTATGTAAGAACTTTGAAATGAATTTATTCAGAGTTATTATGAAAGAAATAAATGTAACTTATTCATCTCAAGCAAGAAAAAATATAATATCAAAAGCAACTATCGATGCAACATTAGTAGAAGATTTGAAAAAGCGTATCGTACTTGATTCCCAAGCCGATGTTGATCTCATAACAGAGATAGAAGACTTTGATGGGAAAGAAATCGCTATTGTCAAAACGACTTGGCAGTTAAAAGCATGGAAAGACGTAAGGAATTAGTATGAAATATTTAATATTATCAGTTTTGTTTTTAGGTTGTGCTACTCTAAGCGAAGACAAGTCTATCGACTATTCAGTGAAACAAAAGATAGTAGATGATATATTAAGGAGCTCAACTCCTGATCTAGTACAATGTTATACCGGATACCTAGTTGATGGATCTCAAAAAGAATTTTCATTCAAGGCCACTATAGTCATAGATAACGATGGTGTTATTCAAACAGTATCTATAGATAAGAATATCCAAGACAAACTTGATAATTGTTTAAAATATTCGTTGTATAAACTCAATTTTCCAAAAAATACCAATCTTAAAAAGGGTGACGTTACAATTACTCAGCCCTTTAGTATAAGTCCTTATAAGTGATCAGACCGTTTTTGTCGGGTATCAAAGTAAGAAACAAATAGTTTTCAAAGCAAATCCCCCATGACAATATTATTCTACGAACAATAGAAACCAAGGATAAGGTACTGATATGAAAAAATTATGGATGATTTGTGCTCTCGCGCTTACTACCACGGCATTCGCCAAAGAAATTTATGTAACAATTGGAACTGACGCAGTTCAGTCTTCAACTAAAAGCTTTTCAAATATGAAAGCATTAGATCACTTTGACGGTATTTCAGTTTTAAAAATTGATACTAAAAACGTTGAAGAGTTGTCAAAGCTTATGCACGACAAATTTAATAGATGTGGTGGATTTATCGTTCACGATAGTAAAGCTGAAGCTATTGAAGTTCTTAGTAATACCGCAGTTAGAAAATTTGCTAAGAACTCAATAAATATTGATTATACAATTACTGAAGAAGCTACAACTGTGGCAATGGTAAGTATGGTTAAAGAGTTTAACATTAGATCTACAATTGAAAAATTATCTTCATTCCAAAATAGATACTACAAATCTCAAACGGGTCTTGATTCACAAGCATGGGTGAAGGGACAATGGGAATCAATGTCAACAGGAAGAAGTGATGTGAAAGTTGAATACTATAAGCATAGTAACTTTCCTCAGCCTTCAGTTATTATGACTGTTGAAGGAACAACTAAAGCTGACGAAATTGTTATCATCGGTGGACATGCTGACTCAATTGCAGGTTACTTTGGAAGAGAAAAAGCAAGGGCGCCAGGTGCTGACGACAATGCATCAGGAATCGCAACTGTTACTGAAACAATTAGAGTGTTAATGGAGACAGGACATAAGCCAGAGAGAACGATTAAGTTTATGGCATATGCCGCTGAGGAAGTTGGACTTTTAGGATCTAAAGATATTGCAAATAGCTTTAAGAAAGATGGTAAGAATGTCGTTGGAGTTATGCAACTTGATATGACTAATCACCCAGGAACTGCAGGTAAGGATATTGTTTTCATGACAGACTTTACTAACCAAGCTCAAACAGAATTTATGGGTAAACTTATTGATACTTATGTAAAAGTTCCTTGGGGATATTCTAAGTGTGGATATGGATGTTCAGATCACGCTTCTTGGCACAATGCTGGATATCCTGCAAGTATGCCATTTGAATCGACAATGCAAGATATCAACGGTAAAATACATACAAAGCATGATACGATTGCTCAATCTGGCGGAGACGCAACTCACGCTGAAAAATTTGCTAAGCTTGCTGTTTCATTTCTAGTGGAGTTAGGTAAATAAAAGAGAAAAAATAATTTGAATTTAGAAAAATATTTTGAAGAATTAAAAGTTGGCCTTCCTCTTTCACACAAAGTGTTTCAAAAAACATCTTTGTCTGAAGAGGAGGGCCATCTTCGTTCTACGGACGAAGCCAAAATAATATTAGATACCATAAAGAAAATATCTCTCAAAAGAGAAGAATTTTTAAAGTCGCAACCAAGCTTAGAGTCTATTTACGAAAAAGACTATGGACCAGTTAAGGATCATACGGAACGTGAGTCGATTCTTGAGGTTTGTTTTCTTGATGACTATCTATTTCCATCTACAGAAGCCTATCCATTTAGTAGTGAACAAATAGTTACTGAAGAGCTCTTAACTAACTATGAGTTATCATTCGATGATTGGATGACTGAAAAAATTGAAAATCACTTAAAAGCTCAAAATCAGATTCATAATGACTTTCATATTGATTTGAAACCATCCGAAGTAAGCTGTGCTTGTACAAAGTGTAACGGTGACTTTAGAGCTAAGATTAGAGACTCGGTTTTTAAAGATCAGATTGCTATTATTGATAATGGTGTAGAAGCTTTACACGATTTAATACTTACTGAAAAAATAGTTTATATTGCAGACTATGTTCAAAAATTAAAAAAACGCTTAGATAAAAACTCTCATAATATTCGTTATAAATTGAAAAGAGGGTCACTCAACAAACTTGATTCTGATGTAAAAGCCTATTTTAAATCTAAGTTTAATTACAATTCAGAGCTTGGTTTAGTTTATAAAGAGAGACTTCTGTCTTTTTTCAATCAAGTTTTGGTTGAGAGAGAACTTATGACGGATCTCGTTTCTCATGACGAATATGAAAGATTCTTTACTCAAGTTGGAATTGGTATTTGGAAAAATCCAGGATCCCTCAAAAAAGAATTTGATAAATTAGTAAATGCAGTTATGACCTTCAAGAGAAAAGATATATCTGGAACAATTCTTAAAGATTATCTTGGTCAATTCTGGTTACACTCTTCTGCTAGACGTAAGACGAGAAAAATCATTTATCACATGGGACCAACAAACTCTGGTAAAACTTATAATGCAATTGAAGCACTCTCAAAAGCTAAAAATGGCTGCTACCTTGCACCTCTTAGGCTTCTTGCCAGTGAACTTTATGACACACTCAATGATAAAGGTTGTAAGACTACTCTTTTAACTGGAGAGGAAGTTATTGAAACTGAGGGGGCAACCCATTTTTCTTCAACAATTGAGATGGCCAGATTAAACGAAGAGTTTGATTGTGCTGTTATTGATGAGATACAGATGATTACTGACACTCAAAGAGGATGGGCTTGGACTAGAGCACTAGTTAACCTTAATGCAAATGAAGTACATCTTTGCGGAGACCAATCTGTATTAGAACTAGTTGAGAAAATTTTAAAGCTTACAGGTGATGAACTTGTTGTAAATAACTACGAAAGAAAAACTGAACTTAGTGTAATGAATAAAACAATAAGACTAGTTGACCTTGAAAAAAATGATGCACTTATTGTTTTCTCTAGAAGAAATGCACTTAAGTATAAAAGAGATCTTGAAAACCTTGGATTCAAAGTTTCAATTGTATATGGAAGACTTAGTCCGGAAGTTCGTCGTGAACAGGCAAGAAAGTTTGATCAAGGTGAAACTGATATTATGGTTTCTACTGATGCAATTGCCATGGGAATGAACCTTCCAGTGAAAAGAATTGTCTTCTCAACACTGTCTAAGTTTTTTAATTCAAAAGAGCATCCGATAACGAATAGTGAAATAAAACAAATTGCAGGTCGAGCTGGACGTTTTCAACGTTTCCCTGAAGGATTCACAACGACCTTAGCAAAAGTAGATGATGGACTGGACAGACTAGAAGAAGCACTCAGTTGTACTCTAGATCAAAAAGAACTGGCCATGGTTGGTCCCGATCTTGATATCTTTAGATCCGTAAATGAAGCTCTCGAAGAGAGTAGTCTACCTACATTAAGTCTCACGGAATTTTTAAGACTTTTTAATACCATGACTTTTGAGAAACCATTTTACTGTGTCGATATGAAAGAGATGATTGACGTTGCTGAAATGGTTGAGTCAAACGATGAAGACGGAGTCTTAAGTGACTCTGAAATATTTGGATTTGCTTGTGCTCCAGTGAACCTTGGTCTTACTGATCATGTTCAGTATTTCGTATGGATACTCACTCATTATGTAAGTTCTCAAAACATTGTAAACGAGCCAATTGATTCTGACTCTGATGATATTGATTATTTAGAAACAGCCATTAAGTGTGTAGAGCTTTATCAGTGGCTTGCTAGACACTTTGATAATAACAACTTCACTTTCTCTGAGGTTGATTTATTGGAAAATAAATCAATGGCCATTGAAACACTTAACAATCTTTTATCGGAGAAAATTTCAGCTAAGTGTTCATCGTGTGGATGTAAGTTGCCTGACTCTCATAATTTTAATATTTGCGAAAGTTGCTTTGGTCAAAGACATAGAAGACGAGGACCCAAGCAGTATGATGCAAAGGGTGGCAAGGAAAACTCAAGCAGTGGAACTTCTTCTCGTCGACGAACAAGATCTTCTGATAAACCTAAAGATAAAGGGTCTAGTTCAAATTCAACTGACTCTCGTTTCTCAAATGCGAGACCAGCTAAGAAGAAAAAGAAAGCTAAAAAGAATAAAGCTGACGCTTATAAGAGGGGTTAGTCTATATATTTGAATTTTGAAGCACAACTTCTATAAACAATTGAGCTAAATGAGTATTTATTTTTAATCTTATCAAAGTAAGCTTTGGTAAATACTTTTTTCATCTTCTCTTTTGTTAGCCATCCTTTTACATTGCCATAATAAACAGCTCCACCAATTCCTGTAGCTATAAGTATTGGTCTCGCTAAAGGTACGCCCATAAGTTCAAGTCCAACTCCAGTAACAGAAAAAAATGAAAGCATAGTCGCTCTTGATCTCGCCCAGTTCTCAATTCTTTTTAGGGCTTTGTGCGAATTTTTGCCAATTACATGTTCTGATCGAGGTGCTTTTAATTTTTTAATTTCTTCTAGAAGTTCTGCTTTCGCATCCACACTTTGTTTACCACTTGTAACGGCTTCTAGTAGCTCATCAATTTTTTGAAGCTTTCTTTTCTGAATTGCTATGTCTCCAGGTCCTTGGGCCAGCATCCCGAAGGTACTTCCAACTAAAATATCGGCTGTCGCTCCGAAGAGGCTAGACGCTGCACCTATTCCGGCTACTGCTTGTGGTATTTTAAAAGCGAAGGTTGTGAATGCTATTTCTGTTGCAAACCACTTTACGTATTCATCCGCCATAGTAAGTCTTTTCGCTATTGATGAAATTCTATTGGTTTTATTATCAATAACTTTCTGAGTTGCTTGTTTCACTTTCTGCTCAAAGAGTACTGGATCATTTTTATAAAGATCTGGTCTGGCTTTAGCAAAAAACTTTTTGTTATTTAAAAGATGCTTCTCAAAGTTTGGAACATTTAATCCCATTGCGCCTCTTAGAACTTTTGCAAATTTCTTATCAGATTCTAGTAACCATTTTGACCAGCTACCATTTGTAATAAACTTTCCATATGAGCCATTGAAGTATGTTATGGCTCCACTAGCAGCTCCTGGCCAAAAAGCCACACTCGCGGCAATACCTGGTGCAACACCTTCAACAAGAGTCAAAGCTGCAAAGGTAGGAATAGAACCGATTGTAAAGCGAGTGAATGTCCAAAACTTTTGTCCTGGAGAGAATCCATTTGGCTCTCTTTTATTATAAGAGTCAGTATTGAAAAATATATTTCGTGGAACAGATTCAAACTTCTTAGTCGATTTTTCTAGTTTTAGTGTTTTAACAATTTCATCAAGGGCTTCAGTATCAGATGTTTTCTTTGTTGAAATACTAAGAATTTCAGGATGAAAGTTCTTATTAGCTTTTCTTTCATCGCTAATGAGCTCAGATAAATACTCCATGCTCGCTTTAGATTGTGAACTGTCATCATAGCTTCCAAAGTAATACTCTACGACTACTGGATTGGTAGAATCCTGATTTTCTTCATATTGAGGTGCTGTGTAGAGGTATCCGATATCGTCAGGTCTTAGAGAGTCCTCTATATCTGGGTTTACTCCCATAAATGCATTAAGATTGATGAAACCTTCACTTGCTAGTGCAAAATTTGATAAAAGGAATAGTACTAAAAGATGAATGATTCTTTTCATATACTCCTATCGGCCTGATATCAGGTAAACTTTAGGACATAAAACTTGGTTTTTAGTAATATAAGTCTTATATTTTGAGTATGAAACTTAGTGATTTTACAGACAAAATTCTTCTTGGCGGCGATCTTAACGACAAACTCTTCTTTCCTAAAGAAATACAGTTCGATGATGTTTTGGGCCAAAAAATTGAAATACCTCAAAGATATGGAAAAATTAAATTTTCAGTTAAACAAGCAAGATTTCCTAAAGGAAACTTTCACGAAACCAAAAGAACAGTAATGGCCTTGCATGCATTTGCAAACCATGAACTACTCGCTGTTGAGATCATGGCACACGCACTAAGCATCTTTCCTCATAATACTGATGAAGAGAAAAGATTTAAAAGAGGAATACTTTCAGCTCTTAAAGACGAGCAAAAGCATTTTAAACTTTATGCAAATAGAATAAAACAATTGGGCTACGAATTTGGAGACTTCCCACTGAATGATTTCTTTTGGAAGCATATGAAAGATATGAATTCGCCACAAGAATATCTCTCAATGATGGCGATGACTTTTGAAGCTGCAAACTTAGACTTCTCCTTTCAGTATGAAAAAATATTTAGAGATCTTGGAGATGTCGTAACAGCCGATATTATGAAAATTGTATATGAAGATGAAATTAGTCACGTGGGCTTTGGAGTAAATTATCTAAATAAATGGAAAGAAGATAAAACTCTTTGGGAATACTATCGAATCTGTCTTCCATTTCCTTTGACTCCTGCAAGAGCGAGAGGGAAAAGCTTTGATGAAAATAGTCGCATTAGAGCAAAAATGGATAACGACTTTATATCTAACCTTCTTAATTATAAAGATGACTATAAAGTCACAGCGAGAAAAGAGTGGAAATGAGTTTTGCTTTCAACGTGGACTTTGAAGACTTTTTAAAAAGTAATAATAATGAATATCAATTCATTTCAACTAAGAAAACTCAAGAATTTGAATACTTCATTCTGTGGTTAGAGGAAGACTCCCTATATAGTCTAAAAAGTTATGACTCTAACTACCTAGCATTTGTTAATAAATTCAATCAATCAAGAATCACGAGTTCTAAAGAAAATTTGAAAATGTGGATATGTGAGATTTATAATAAAAATGAACAAAGATTACTCAACTCTAAAATTGCAACATCTACTTTTGCTATCGAAAATAAACTTGCCCATAAGCATACAACGATTGAAAATAACATTACAACTTTTCAAAATGGATATCTTTATAAAGAAGAATTTGGTGTAAGTGGTATTGGGATGTCCAAGACAGAGCAATCATATAAGAAATTATCTTTTCCTGTCGTAAAAGAGCCCCTACTAAAAAGAAATTTTGACTTCAGTACGCTTTACTACAATGAATCAACTTATATTTATCAAAACCACGTTGATGATTATTTTCAATATAAAGGCACAACAATAGGTTTAAACTTCAATTATTTTGATTGGATTGACGAGTACAAAAATAACACTCAAAAGATTAAAACTAAATTTTTCTCTTCAAAAAATCCCATGAGTATTGACTCATTCCTCTATCAAGAAGACGGTGAAGATAAAGTTTATACATTGAGTGAGGTTAATAATCGAAAAACAATGGGATACTGTGCTTTAAAGCTAAAAGAGAAAATTGGATCTGAATATCAGTATGCAAGGCTTCGTCTTTTTAGAACTAAAGATCTTAAGGAAAAATTTGATCATGAAAGAGTTTATTCTCAATTTGATCAGAAGGTAATTCCACTATCTCCACCAGATACTGTTTTTGTGACTTTTTTATTATTAGAAGATTCTCTAGGAGAACTTAACGAGATAGAAGATTTACTGGTTTCTACTTTTTTTAAAGATTTCTAGTATAATTTTTCCTGCCTCTTCTGCATTTGAGCCGTATGCAATAATACCGTCTTGATGACCCTTCATTACAAAAACTCCAGATTTTTTATCACCAATACATCGAGATGCTTCAATTCCCATCTCTTCTGTTCCGTAGGATACTTTCTCACTAGTTGCTTCCATGTCTTCTTTAATCATATATGTCCAAAGTACCGGGTCGTGGACATGAAAAATAGAATTAATTTGTTCGCATGTCGAATAGATAGCATGGTGGGTTAAAGTTTCACTAGAAGGGGCAATAGGCCCTTTAGCTTCTACAGTCATATTTTTTAAATTGCATTTTATAATATGGGTGTAGTGTGATCCTGTAAGGTTGGGAAGTTTTCCTGTCTGCGTACCCGTGATAATAAATTCCTCACTTTTTGAATCAATTTTTTTGGATAAGTTTCCGTATCCAACCTTCTCGCGAGGGTATTCACCAATTAATCCCATCTTAAAAAGAATCGCCCGCCATTTCTCAATAGCGATATATTCTTCAGTCTTAAGGGATTTAGAGAGTTTTAAAGTATACTTGAATTTTATGACGCCTTCGTCGAGTGTTTTAGTCATGTAATACCACCGAAATAAATTGCTTATAAAAATCAAGTATTTATAATATCATATAAGGATACAACGATAAAGTTAGTGGGGCGAGTATTTTAGATAATCTAAAAGAGAAATTGAAGGATTTAACTAAGAAGTTTAAGAAATCTGATGATGGCGACATCGAAGAGGAAATGGATGCCGAAAATGCAACCGGGGATATAGATATATCTGCTCTTGAAGAAGAAGTTACTAAAACTGAATTTAGAACATTACCTAGTGATGATATCGATACTGGATTACATAATAACTTTGAGTCCAGTCTTGAAGACTTTGAAGATGACTCTATTGATCTAGAAGAAGAATTATTGGAAGATGAAGAATTTGAAGACGAAGAATTTGAAAACGAAGAATTAGAAGTAGTTGAACAGAGCCCCGTTCTTAAATTTTTACAGTCTCAACTTCCTATTATTTATAAATTAGTTAAGAAGTCCTCATCGTCAAAAAAAATAAAAGAAACTACTGATGACGAAGACGATGATGAAATTAATAACTCTGAAGAAAAGAGTTTTATAGAAAAACAACTTCCATTTTTGGCCAGGTTCATTAAGAAAAAAAATAATGATGACGAAGGTGATGACATTGAAGATGGTGAAGAAATTCCCAAGAAGAAAAGAAAGCTTAATGTCATTCAGGTTCTAATTATAATTGCTGTTGTATTTGTTGGTCTCGAATTTTTATTTCCTGAAGAGGAACCAGTTGCTATTCCAGTTCTCAAGAAAAGAGCGAAGCCAGTTCCTGTAAAGCCAGTAGTAGAACCAACTCCACCTGCAGTTGTGGATACTGCTGATACTGAGCCCGCAGTAGACCCAGTCTCTGAACCTGCCGTAGATCCAGTTTCTGATCCAGTTGAAAAACCAGTGAATGATAATGTTGTTGATACTGTTGAAGATTCAAATGAGCCAATTGGGAATGAACCAACTGGCGCTAATGATGATCTCGATGAACTTTTTGATGACACTAGTACAACATCTAATGTGGGGGACGATGTTAGTGAAGCAGATGATACCCCAGAGCCTGAGCCGGCTCCAGAACCTGTAGAGCTTCCAATTGTAAACGAAGATACAAATTATATAGATGACCAAGAGACAGATGTTTCAACTACACCTGAGCCTATTGAACAACCCAGTGATAGTGAGATGTTTGATGATGGAATTATAGATGAGGTTGTAGATACATCTGTTTCTCCAAATATTACTGACTCTATTTTAAAAAGCTTAGAAGATAAAATTGCAGTTAAAAAAGAAGCTCAGGTTTTAATGATCGCTGTTAAACCAACAAACCCTCCTGAGTATGACTTTTTAGGACGCGGTTTAGTTTATAATTGCACAGGAAAACACTGGGCTTGTATTGATTCCGTTAATTTTACGACATGTGGTGAGAATTATTCGTGGAATACTCAAAGCTCCAATGCAGTAGAGTGTTATCCAAGTGAATTATACGATAGTGTTGAAGACTGTACAGTTGTTCAGCAGTTTAAAATAGATAATGTTGCGGAAACAAAGTTTTGTGCCCCTTAAATTTTAGGCAGCATTCTTGTCATACATCTCATTCATAAGTGGAATAAAGAATTGGTTTTCACCTTTCATTTTCTCTTTTTTCATTCCGCTAATAAAATGTTTCACAAGTCCTGGATCAAATTGTGACCCTGAAAATTCTATAAGTTCATTAAAAGCAACTTCATAAGGAAGTCCCTTTCTATAAACTCTAGTTGATGTCATTGCATCAAAAGTATCAGCAATTAAAATAATCCTCGCATAAAAAGGAATTTCTTCGCCTTTTAATTTATCTGGATATCCTCTTCCGTCATATCTTTCGTGGTGGTGTTTGGCATTTTTCGCCACTTTTTCAAAAACATCAAAGTCTTTTAAGATTTCATATGACATTGAAGGGTGTTGTTTCATAATATCAAATTCGTGATCTTCTAGTCTTGATGGTTTATTTAGTACAGCATCCGGAGTACCAATTTTTCCAATATCATGGAAAAGTGCTGAGAGTTGAAGGTCATACATTTCAACATCAGTTAGACCTAGTTGTTTTCCAACAACCATAGAGAAATAAGTTACGCGCATGCTATGCCCATAGGTATAACTATCCTTGGCATCCAGTGCTTTAAGAATGGTCCTTGCGGCCATTTCACAAACTTTTTGCTTTTCAGTCTTAAGCTCCTCAATACGCATTGCCATATTAACAATAGACGCCGCAGGAGTATTTTTCTGAAACTTTAAAAGGTTGTCTTTCTTTTTAACTTTTCCCATCGCTTTCTCTCTCATAAGAATATAATACAGCGCAACTTAACTACGCTCTTAACCTAATCGGTTGTTATTAGGAAAAATAAACAGTAAAATGAGAATTATTTAATATTTCGCTTCTAATTTGTTGAAATTATTAGGAACAGTAGGCACAATATTTAAATATAATATAACGAAAAAGAGTCTAAATGATAATTATTGATAAGCAACATGAATTGGCAGATTTCCTAGAAAGTATAGAGTTTGAAGGCTTTGGGGTCGTTAAGCTAGATAAGGTGTCATTTGAGCTCAGTTCTTCAGTAATCGATGAAGTAACCATCATTCACAGTGAAGTACTTCGAGAGCTTGATGCTGCTTCTGTTGCAAGATTGTCAGAACTCACTCTTTTGATCGTTTTCCAAAAAGACTCGAATGAGCAAATAAACCTAATAGATAATATTGTCGACATTATAAATCCTAAGACTTCTAAAAAGCTCTTTGAAAACAAAATTGCCCTTTTATCAGAACTCATTAAAGAGAGACAAGTACTTAAATCTCAGCTCATTACAATAAACAATGAACTAACTGAGACGATGGGCAATGTAGAAGTAGAACTTTTAAAAATTAAAAAAATATATGAAAAGAAAGCTCCAAAGAGATTTAATGATTTAAAAGGTATTCAAGTCTTTAGTAAATACTCTGCAGGTGAAAATATAGGGGGAGAGTTCTTTGATATTTTTGTTGAGGGGAACCAGGCTTTTGTAGTTATGAGCTCTACGTCTTCTTATCTTGCTTCAAGTATGATTTTAAAGTTGTTTGCTGACTTTAAAGCGGATGGAGTTATTGGCAAGCAGGAAGTATTAAACTTTATTGACGACACCAAATCAAATATAATTGAACTCAACACAACGAAGAAAAAAGAGATTGAAATTCATCTTTTTACGGGAATTGTAGACTTTAATAAACATTCAATAGAGGGTAATATCTTCGGCGATTTTAAAATCTTGAGTTCTCAAGTAAAGCAAAATCGTAGGGAGTCAGTCCCTCTCATTACTGGAGATCTAGTTAAGAGTTCTTTTGCTAAAGACTTTCAACGTGAAGAACGAATTTTACTTTGCTCTCCTGGCTTTTTAAAAAATTGGAAAAAATTAAATCCTGAATTTATGATGGAAGAGCTAATGATGGATAAAAAAATAAAGCCGATTGATGTATTAGATGAAGCTTTCTTTCAGCTAAAGAAAGATGCAACTGGTCCATTCTTATCATATGATGCGTCGGCAATCTTCATGGAGGTAAATAAAAATGCAATGGTCGAAGTTTAGTCTACTACTAGTATTACTTTTTAATTTTTCTGTATTTGCCGAAGAGCGCTTTACTTCCGTTCAATGCTTAAACTCTGATTTTGAAACTTCGGTTCAAAATGAAGGTAAGTTTTTTGGGCTTGTTAAGAATGATCTATTTATAGTGAAAAATAAATGTTTAATTAAAGTTACCTTCAAAGGAATACTTGAAACCGTTTGGACTGTTGATATCTGTAGAGAGCCCATTCATATGAAGGTTAAGAGTAAAGGAAGTCAAAACGTTTATAAACGAAAGGCGAAGTGCGATAAAGATGATAAGAGTGACTACTGTTATTTTAGAAATGAACTTGTTCTAAATTTACAAGATCAGGGTCTTATCTTTGCAAAAGGTTTAAAAGAAAAACTCTCAGATGCTCATGGACAAGTTTATTGCTCGTACTTGTTACTTAAAAAATACTTAGATGACGGAAAAATGTTTTCTCAGTTTGATAAAGAAGTAAATCTGTATAAGAGTGAAGCAAGTTGTGACATTCCTAAAACGGAACCTCAAGATAAAACACAACAGCCTGCTGAAGGCTCTCTCAGAGAGGAATTAAAATCTAACGATACTATCCAAAGTAAAGAAGTTGAAAAAGTTATAGCGCCTAAGTCAAACGACAGTGGGGCAGATGTAAAACCTAGGTTTTAATTTAAAAGAGGCTAGGGGGGAGAGAACATCTCCGTCCTCTAAAATGCTTTTTCTAAATCCGCAATCAAATCATCAACATCTTCGATTCCAACACTGAGCCTAATCAAATTGTCATGAATACCAAGTTTTTCTCTGAGTTTCTTTGGTACTGAAGCGTGAGTCATAATTGCAGGGTGTTCGATAAGTGATTCTACACCACCGAGACTTTCTGCAAGAGCGAATAGAGAAACTTTCTCTAAGAACCTTTTTGATTCTTTAACTCCACCTTTTAAAAAGAAGGTAATCATCCCCCCGAAACCACTCATTTGTTTTTTTGCAATTTTGTGCTGTGGATGTGTCTTTAATCCTGGATAGATAACTGATTCTACTTTTTCGTGAGATTCTAGATACTTTGCAATTTTCATTGCATTCTTTTGGTGAGCTTCCATTCTTATTGCAAGTGTTTTAATTCCTCTAAGTACTAGCCAGGAATCAAAAGGTGACTGACTCGGCCCCGTAGAGTTTTGTAGAGTCCACACTTTGTCATAAAAGGACTTACTGTTAGTCATCATAGCTCCACCGATAACATCGGAATGGCCATTGATATATTTTGTCATTGAGTGAATGACAACATCAGCTCCAAGTTCAATTGGCTTTTGAAAATAAGGAGACATAAAAGTGTTATCCACAAATGATTGAACTTTATAAGTTTTTGCTAAATTACAAACTTTACAAATATCAGTGATTTTTAATAATGGATTTGTTGGGGTCTCCAGCCAAATGACTGCTGGAATAAAATCTTTCATTTCTTTTTCAACAAGTTTCAGGTCTGTTGTATCTATAAACTTAATATCATGAATTTCATTAAATACAGTTGTGAATAATCTGTAAGTTCCACCGTATACATCATCTCCGCAAAGAATTTTTGATCCCTTTGGTAGTGCATGCATAATCAAGGTCATGACTGATAAGCCAGAAGCCGTAACGAGTCCATATTCTGCACTTTCTAAACTCGCTAGGTTTTCTTCAAGTCTTGTTCGTGTCGGATTATGACTTCTAGTGTACTCATAGCCTTTGTGTTTACCAGGACTTGATTGAACATAAGTTGATGTTTGAAAAATAGGAGGCATAATTGCACCAGTTTCTTTATCTGGCTCCCCTCCAACATGAATAACTCTCGTTGCAAATTTCATGTTTTTCGTTTTCTTTTTCAATTTAAACGAGCTTTCCATTACTTCCAATTATTTCTAAAATCTTTCCGTCTAAATCATCTTTATGTGTCTCTAGAGTATAGCCTTGGTCTATCATCCATTGGTCATTAAAGACTTTTCCAGCATACTTACTTCCGTGGTCGTGAAGTAGAACTAGAATTCTCTCTGGCTTCTCAAGCTTCTCAGCATATTTGATTGCGGCCATAACAGCAGCACCCGCTGAACCACCAGTATATACGCACTCTTCTTTTAACAATTTTCTTGTGAAGTGAAATGACTCCTCATCTCCAACCATTAAAAATTTGTCTATGACATCCATTCTAACATTTTTAGGAATAAAGTCTTCTCCAATTCCCTCTAGAGCGTATGAGTGAGCTTCTCCCATCTTACCTGTCTCGTGGTATTCTTTTAGAATAGAACCCTCACAGTCAACACCGATGATTTTAACATTTTCCATTTTCTCTTTAAGATATTTACCAACACCAGATAGAGTTCCACCAGTTCCAACAGGAGCAATAAAAGTATCAAATTGACCGCCAGTTTGATTATAGATCTCTGGTCCAGTTTGTTCGTAGTGGCATATTCTATTTGATTCATTGTCGTACTGATTTACAAAGTATGAGTTTGGAAGAGCTGCAAGACTGGCTGCAACAGAGTAGTAAGATCTCGGATCTTTTGGCTCTACGTTAGTAGGACAAACAATTACTTTCGCACCATAAGCTCTTAGTGCATCAATTTTTTCTTTTGATTGCTTATCGGCCATTACGAAAACACATTTGTAACCATTCATATTTGCGAAAAGAAGTATACCAATTCCAGTGTTACCAGAAGTACATTCAACAATAGTTCCACCTGGTTTCAAATCGCCACGCTTCACTGCTTGCTCAATCATGTAGACACCCATTCTATCTTTAGTTGATCCACCTGGATTAAGCATTTCTAGTTTTACGTATATTTCTGAATCGATATGCTTTGCTACATTTTGAAGACGAATTATAGGAGTGTTTCCTATCGCGCTTATAATGTTTGTATTTTTAAATTTATCCATTTTGTTCCCCTTTATTAAATATTTATTTCTTTTGATTTTATATTCCAAAGTTTTATAAGCTCAACAACTTGATCAGCAGCTGAGATTTTAATAATCTCTGGAAACTCAATCATTTGTTTAAAGTGTTCTTTTAAATCACTTTTTAAATTTTGCTCACGCTTTAAAAAGCCGTTCTTTAATTCAAATTCTAATCCATTAAGATCGTCAACTTTCCAGTTGTCTAATCTGTCTTGCAAACACTTATTTAGTACGACATAGGTTTTATCATTTAAAAAGTCTTTCGCACTTGTGCTAAGGTTGAGTGCTTCTTTAATTTTATTTTGATCGACACTCGTTACGAGAAACCAATTTGAGAGTTCTGGATCTTTAAGATCTTCTTGAAGTCTAAGTGCAGACAGAAAAACATCTTTAGTCTCATAAATCGCTCCAATGGCCTTCATGAAATCTTCTATAAACTTTCCACCAGTTACTTTTTGAAGATAACCCAGAAGTTTCTTCACCCCACCTGACACAACCATAGTAAAAAGCTTTTTCCCCGTATTCATAGTCTGGCTTTTCCCACCACCGATATAGTTAAAGATATCGATAAAGCTTTGATCAAAAAATGTTTGAATTTTTTTAGTACTTTCGAGAAAATCCAGAAAATGACTTCCCGGTGGAGTATCCAGGACAATAGTTTCATAAATATTTTTATCGAGGTTAAGTTGTAGTTCAACGATGGAGAAAATTTCGTTAAGTCCACCGTAGGGTTTACTTAGAATCGTTAAAATTCTGTTATTCAAAACGGTTGAAGATCCTGTCTTTTCAGATATTTTTTTTAGTGTTTTGGCTGGATTCATAAGAAGAGCATCAAGATTCACATTTTCGCCCTGATTTAGAGGGTTGTTTATTGTGATGACATCCCCGGACTCTTCGTCTTTTAATCCCAATAAGTCTTTTAATCTTTTGGCAGGATCGATTGTAATGAGGAGAACTTTCCTACCTTCAGATGCAAGTTGTATTGCACGACTGGTGGCCATCGTTGTTTTTCCAACACCACCTGTACCGCTGAATATTTCAAACTTTTTAATCGAATTCATTGGGATTTTTATACTAAATTTTTCATTGAAGGTACAATGGAGTTTATGAGACTTTGCTCTGAGGAACCTATAGAATGGGCAATCGTATAATCTATCTTTTCTTTATACTTTTCACAAAGCACTTTTTCATTTTCAATTTTTTCAATAAGAAAGTCGGGAAGCGATGCGAGCTCTATGTTACTGATATCTTTATAGGTATTATTAACAATTAAACTAGTATTTATATTTTCAATTCTCTGAAGCTTGGCTTCAAGCTCGATACTCTCGTTTATGGCCATCTGTGCTGGAAGTGCAACTATGTTTAGTTTCATAAATCCATCTTTATACAAGAGATCGATCATTTTTTTTGTATCATCAAATACAATTCCCGCTTGAAATATATCTCTGAAATTATGCGTTGATTCAAGCATAGTTAAAGCGTGTCCAGAAGAGGGAGAATCTAAGACTATAATAAGTGAAGGGTCATCATTTAAAAGCTCTAAGATCTGACCTAAGTAGATAAGATAGTTAAAACCTGGAATCATATTGATGAGGGCCTTAAAGAAAGGTGTTTTTATGACCCATTTTCCAAGTGTTTGAGATTTCAGTTTTTTACCAATATAGACTTCAGCACTCTGGGTGAGATTTAAAGGTAAACACTCAATACCCAAAGCTTTGGTTTCACTTATAATCGATTCATGTTTTGGAGGTGCATCTCCAATTGAGTTTGTTTGGATATATGCATATTTGGCATTTTTATTTTGATCTTTTAGATGCTTTACAAAAGCTAAAGATAGAGTGGTTTTGCCGACTCCACCTTTACCTGTAAAAATATAAAATCTTTTTAACTGATTCAAGTCTTAAAATAACTAGATTTGATACATTGCTGTAAGCAAGAGCTTAAAGTAAGAACCTCTAATATCGTCAGTGTCCTCTTGTTTAACTTCAAAAGGTTTATGATACTGAGTCATGATTCCAATGATAACGTGATCGTTAAGTCTCAGATCCATTCCTGCACCAAGATTAAATCCAAAAGTATTTTTAACTTTTGATTTTTCATCTTCGTCTTCAATTTGAGGAGCGTAGAAACCTAATCCACCTAATAGGAAAGGACTAAATGCATCGAACTCATATGAACGAGCTTTTATACTCATTACATAACCAGTTAAATGAACCTTCTTCTCTCTGTATTCATGAGTGGAGTAGTGAATATTAACCAAAACATCAAATGAATAACTTGCTGTATAACTGTAGAGCAGGTCACCTGTGATCTGGTTGTCACCGTAGTTTTCAAATTGACCAAGAAGAAAAGTTTGACCAAGGCCAATCCCGATAGCGTGTTTATGAATTTCACGCTCTGAGCTCGTTTCTTCTGCAGCAAATGAGTTAGTACTTAAAACAAAAAAACTCATGGCCAAAAGGACCATGAGTTTTGAGATATGATTAAACATATATTATTTCTCTTTTTTAATTAGTTAAGCGTTGTAGGAGTTTCCATAGTGTTCATGTTGTTTGCATTGTTCATGAATACAGGAGCCATTTCTTCAACTGGCTTTTTCTCTTCAACGATTGCTTTAGGGAAATCTAGACCCATTTCAGCTTCAAGACCTCTGATATAACCAGTAAGAGTTCCTTCTTCAGATCTGATAACTCTTTTAAGAAGTTCAGTATCGCCAGCTTTAAGTGACTTTCTTTCTTGATCAGCTAGTAATTGAAGTTGAGTAGTATAAGTAATGTCGTTTTTAGTTTTGTTATCGATTACTTGGATTTCATTCCCTTCTCTAACGATTTGAGAAATTTCTTCTAAAGTTACGTAGCAAGATTGAAAAGTGTCATACAGTTTTCTGTTCTGGTATCTTTTGATGATTCTAACGTCTTTCATTTTAGTTTCCCCTGTTTTATTTATTGCCTTAAATTAGTTACCTAAGGCTGTTTACGTTAATATTCTATAAGGCCAATTAGCTATAAATAAGAATTATCTATAAATAACGCTAGCGCTAATAATCTTGAGTGATCATGTAGTACACGAAGATACCGGATGAAGTCAACCCACTAAGTCAAAATAACGTCAATATTTTGAAACTTTAACGCAATTAAGTATTTTTTATACGGTGCATAGTGTTGTTTTTACATGGTGATGGGCAAATATGACCTCTATTAGCCAATTCAAGCACTTTTCTTAAATCCAATGACAGACGACCGATAAGGAGATGCAGGCTTCTTTATGGTGAGAAGTTTTGATTTTAGGAATATTTCATGATGAAATTTGTACGATTTGGAATTTTACTCTCAATTTTAATGTTTGTTTTTTCATGCGCTACGCAGAAAGATAAGAAAGTAGAGATAGTAGAACAAAAGCTTAAGTTATCATTCGAAGAGATAGATAATAACCTTAGTAAGCTTGTAGCTGAAGCAAAGAAAGCCGGTCCAGGTAAGGTAAAATTCTTTTCAGGTGATCTATTTTTAAAAGCAAACGCTGCTTCAATGCAGGGCGATTATAAAACTGCAAATCTTATTTATAAGCACCTAGTCGAGCTTATTCCTACTGACGATTTCGTAAATAAAAAACATGCAATAACTCTTATAAGAACAGGTGATTTGAAAAGTTCTAAAGATATACTAGCAAAGATATTTAATAACTCTGAAGCCTCTGATTCTCAAACAGGACTGTTACTTGCTGGAGTTCATTCAAGCTTAGGCGAAACAAAAGAGTCCAAGTCTATATATAAAAGAATACTTGCTAAAAATCCTAAAAACGAAGAAGCCTGTGTGTTTCTTGGAAAGGCATATGCCTTAGAGGAAAACACAGCAAGTGCTGTAAAGACTTTAAAGGGTTGTGAAAAGAAAATGAAAGGAAGAGGAATCTTCTCTTATTATATTGGTAAACTTTTTGTTGATAAAGGTGACTTGAAGACAGCACTAAAATACTTTGAAAAGTCTGCTCGAATCGAGCCAACTTTTAGTCAGTCGATTATGGCCATAGGTGTTGTTCACGAAGAAGAAAAAAGAAATGATAAAGCTGCAAAAGTATATGCAAGTTATTTGGATCAGCACCCTAATGATGGATTAATCTTAAATAGAATTGTTCAGCTTTATTTCAGTACAGAACAATTTGCAAAGGTGATTCCTTATGCTGAAAAACTAAGTGACCTTGAACCCGATAATTTAAACTTAAAAGTTAAGCTTGGGATTCTCTATACTGATGTTAAAAAATACGACCAAGCGATCTATACCTTTAAGTCACTTCTAAGAAGCGTACCGACAAATGATAAAATCCTTTACTACTTAGGAGCGATTTATCAAGAGACTGCTGAGTATGAAAACTCAATTGATTACTTTACGTTGATTCCACCTGAGAGTGGTCTCTATCAAGATAGTTCTGTTCAAGTTGCTCAGATGCTTTCAAGTCTTGCAAAAAGTGAAGCACCACAAGTAAAAGGTGGACCTAATCATAAAAGATTTGTTCAATTTATTGATAAGAAAATAAGTGAAGGTGATCTTGTTGTTGAATTTAGTATTGTAAAAGCAAGTTACATGGAGTCTGTTCAAGATTTTAAAGAATCTATAGCCTCACTTGAAAAAGTAGCAGAGATGGAGACATTTTCAGATAATCACAAATATTATTTAGCTTCTCTTTACGACAAGGTTGCTGATTATAAAAGTTCAGAACAGTTAATATTTAAAATATTAAAAGATGATCCTCAAAATGCACATGCATGGAACTTTCTTGGATACTCATTAATAGAGAGAAATGAAGATATGGATAAGGCTTTTGAGTATATTACGAATGCAGTTGAAATCTCTCCAAACGATGGGTTCATAAGAGACTCACTAGGTTGGTATTACTTTAAGGTTGGAGAAATAGACAAGGCCCTTGATGAATTACTATCAGCAATTAAAGCCGAGCCAACTGATGTTTCAATTCAAAAGCACCTTGCAATAATCTATTCAGAAAAAAGAGACTTTAAAACGGCAAAGAAACATATTGTTGAAGCGATCCGTTATTCAAAAGAGCAGACTGAAAGACAAGAGCTTAACGAATTGTTTAAAAACATTGAATCAAAGAGGCTACCAGCGTCATTTAAATAAGCGCACCTTGATTTTTGAGTAAGATGAGGTCATAGTTTTGAGATGAAAATTTTATCTCTTTTATGTATGGTCTTAATGACATCTTGCTCAATATTTGAGCAAAAAAAAGTAACCACTAATATAGACAAAGAAATTCCCAAAATTTGTTTAAGCGCAAGCGGTCGCGGACGCCTTATGGTTTCTGGACACAAATTCCTTTTCAAATTCAGATCAGCACTAGAAAGAGAGACAAACGAATGGTTTATGTCTTTAGTATTTCCTCTCTACGGGCAAGAAAGCTTCTCTG
>Ga0307937_1000162_pt1 | contig 44599 bp, 34 predicted proteins | sample OrgLakmetagenom3_FD_201814 | JGI IMG/M metagenome (GOLD analysis project Ga0307937, IMG submission 201814) | Saline water microbial communities from Organic Lake, Antarctica - #3 | ecosystem: Environmental > Aquatic > Non-marine Saline and Alkaline > Saline | place: Antarctica: Organic Lake...
TTTTCAGCATTCCGTATATAGCAGATCCACTAAACCAAATTGCCTTACCAAGCACCCAGGCCAAATACGATATAAGGAATATCGCAAAAGCAACCTGCAATCCTGATCGCACAGGTTTTTCTGAAAATCCCAGCTTTCCGATATGCGTCGACACGGCGATCTTGTCTTTTTCTGAAATCAAGACACCTCCACCGCCAGCAGCCGTCAAAACTCCCGTATCTTTATCTTGCGCCAGTTCCACCAGCGCATAGAGTTCGTTGATATTGTGCACGGTAGGATTATTAAGGGCGGATTCGTAGGCTACGATAACTTGACTACCCAAGCCGGATGCTTGGCGGACCCTGGCATCCTCAAACTGCTGCTCGATAGTATCCGTAATCATTTCTTTAACCACAGGAGCTGCTTGATAAGCGGTATAGTAGGCAATAGCGCCGATAAGCAAACAGGCGCCCAGGACCCTTTTCAGGGTCTTGTAGGGCATCTTTAGAAGTTTGGTTAAGTGCATCATCAGGCAGTAAGCAGGACTGCGGCCAGAGTGATCGAAAATGAGGTAACCAACACCAATCCTGCGAACGCAACCAACTTTCCACGACGAGCACGCTGCAGCTCTTGCATGATTTGAACCTTTCCTTGGCGCTCCACCTTAATAAGCCCCTCAGATTTAGCAACAAGGTTCTTTTCGGCCCGAATACGCCCCGACAACTTCTTGTTCAAAGCCTTTCCACTTTCTTTCTCTGCACGCAGTTTCTCGTTCTCTGCACGCTTGGTCTTGATCGTTTGGGTAAGCCGGCCGTTTAGCTGGCGTAGAAATGATATGGTCTGTTCTTGTTGCTCAATCTGGGCTTTCGACTCGTTGCGTCGATCTTGGAACTTGGAGAGAAAGCGCTTGGCCTGTTCCGCCTCTTCCAAAGCTGATTCGTAAGCCCGCAGGTCTACCGAAGATCCGCTTGAACCTGCGAATGCTTGCTGCTGCAATTCTTCGATTACAGACGCCTTTTCGTGAAGTTCAGCAATAGAATCATTCAACTCTGTTCTGAGAGCTTGACTGGCTTCAGTTTCAGTTTGGTAAAGGCTGATCAGATTCTCGGCACTCCCAAACCGTTCAGAAAAGTCTTCCGGGATTTTGCCCAGGAGGCTGTAGGCATTTCTTGCTTCAACCTGTCTTTCGGCTGCCAATTCTTCTTGCTCAACACGCCGGGCGCTTTCCTCGGACAACTCACTTTGCAGGCTTTCCACTTGTTGGCCGGCGCGGCTGCGATCTACCGTTGTGAGGGTGTGCCAGAACTCTTTTGGATCTTCTGGCTTACGGCCGAGTTCCTGCTCAACCATATCCATGAACCCGGCAACTGATTCAGGCGAAAACTCAGGTGACACCTCATACTGCTTCGCAATACATGCCGCTCTGGCTTTGAGCTCCCATTCAGCCCACTCGAAACCTTGGCGACCCGGTACCTCTACCCCTTCGACAAACGCCTCTAGGGTGATGAATGAGCTTTCTCCATCAACGGATCTTAATCCGTGGCTGAGAGCTTTCGTTCGAACAGTGGTTACTTTCCGGCACAAAAGCTCCTCGAACATAGGCAGGCCAGCCGCTTTGGTAACCTGCTTAACTTCGCTGTACCAGTCGAGGCCTTCCACCTTTTCTGTTGGGGATGCTGCTGCATCTTTTCGGTTGAATTGAATCAGCTCTGCGCTCATGTTCCACCTGAAGTTCTGAGTACGTAATATTGGAGAGATAATTTTATATACTACCCCAATCAAGTTGTCTTTGTACAATTTCTGAACTCAAAAAAACAAGGAAGTTCACTGAAAAGTTGCGCAACGTGTGGGAACGGGTATAAAATAAGTTTTACATATTAGCAGCCGGCATCGTTGGTTATGGGTAAGTCAAAAGGTTTAGTCTCTGACGCGTTCATCAGTGATCTTCTCGAAAAGGTCAACATCGTCTCTCTGATTGATAGTCGCCTTGGAAATCAGCTCAAGAAGAAAGGCGCCAACTATCAGTGTTGCTGCCCCTTTCACGAAGAGGATACCCCTTCGTTTGTGGTCAACGAAAACAAGCAGATTTACACCTGCTTTGGTGGGTGTGATGACGGCAAGGCCGGCAATGCGATCAATTTTATCCGGAATTACCAAAACCTGAATTTTGTCGAGGCGGTAAAAGTTCTCTGTGACGAAGTTGGTATGGAACATCCATTCGGTAGAGAAGAAAACCTAGATCCCAAGGCCCAGCTGCGCCGGGACGTCATCGCTGCCTTGGAAGATGCATCTACTATGTACCAGGGCTTCCTGAAAGATCAGCGGTACTCTGAGTCCGCAGTCGGGTATCTGAAAGGGCGCGGCATAGATGGCAAAACTGCGAAAGATTTCGGGTTAGGTGTAGCCCCTAAAGAATGGGCGATCGTCATGAAGCACCTGTCCAGAAAGCATGGCCAAGAAGTTCTTAAAGAGGCGGGGCTGCTAACAGAAAAAAACGGCCGCAAGTTCGACATGTTTCGGGATCGGATCATGTTTCCGATTGCTGATGCACGGGGCCGAACCATTGGATTTGGCGGGCGGCGCCTCGACGACTCTAGCGATGCACCGAAATACATAAACTCTCCAGAAACCATCGTTTTTCTCAAAAACAAAGAGCTCTACAACTTCGATAAAGCGCAAAACGCAGCAAGAAAAACCGGCAAACTCTATATCACTGAGGGATACACAGACGTAATCGCGCACTCCCAGTTTGGGATCAAGGATACAGTCGCACCGCTCGGAACAGCATTCACAGAAGGGCAGCTTGAAAAGGTTCTGTCCGTTACCAGCGAGCCTGTGATGTGCTTTGACGGTGACAAGGCAGGCCGGGCGGCCGCCTGGAAGGCGATGCAAATGTCATTGCCTCACTTGAACGATGGTGTGCGGATGAAGTTTTTATTCTTTCCGCAAGGATATGACCCTGACACCTTATTGCGTTCTGAGGGCGTAGACGCTTATCAGGCCCGGCTCGAGACGGCAATGCCACTGTCTCAGTTTGTGATCGCTGAACTTGAAAACCGGTATGGAAACGATTCTCCCGAGTCTGCTGCAGCAATCGCATCTGAGGTTGCCGGCGTTATCGCGGGTATGCCGCACGGGGTTTATAGGGAGGTGATGCTCAAATCAACGGCCGAAGCGATCGGATTGCCGGAGCAAAGATTGATCGATGCAATGGTTCAGCAGCACCCCCAGGCACAGGTAAGGCCAGCGCATCCGCAAAAGGGTCGGCCAAATCCGGGCGCTTCGCCTAAAAGCCCGGATTCAACTCCTGCACAGCGGTCGCCACAACCGGGCGCACCGGCGGCTCGCCCTACAAAAGGCTCTCACTTCACTGGCGGCGCGATGATTCCAAGTATGACTCAGCCCAAAGTAGGACCTGCTCCACGGTTTGAGCAGTTTCAGAATCGCTTCGCTAACGAGATCAAAGAGCTCCGCGAAAGCGGCAATATCGAAGCCTTTACCCGCAAAGCGGTGACATCTGAGCTCAGATCGAACCGTGGTGCCGTCAATGCTAGGTATCTAGCCGATAATTTAACCAAAACGATTGAGTCCTTCGTCGGTGCTGATTCGGCGAAAACCATGGCGCCAAAGATTCGGAACTACACACTCAATGCCACACAGGAATACAACAAGCGGCTAGTTGAACTGGAGAAAGGTGATAGCTCGCCAAAGCCAAATGCATCGCCCAGCCATGGCATGGGAATGAGTCGATAAAAGGACCCGAATTATGAACGAAAGATTCCAGCAACTCATCGACGAACTCTCCGCTAACACCGCAATGAGCATTGAGCGATTCACCGCGGCTCTGAACGATGCTTTGAATAACGGCGAGCTCATTGAAAGCCCGCTTCCCAACAACCGACATCATAATAACTTTCTTCATCAGTTGGCCGAGGTCGCCCCTAACCGGTCAGACCTGATCGTTCATGCGGCAAAGGTTGATCAGCTGGCGACTCTGAACTCATCAAATCTCTATGGTCGGACATTCCCTGACATTCTTGCTCATAACAACGGATGGGAATCTCTGCGAGAGTTGGCTGACGAGCGGGTAGACGTGCTTTTTGATACGGTCGTCGCCATGACGCATGAGAGCGCATATCGCACCGCTCTAATGGATGGACCGCTGTCTCTCGTAGCTGCCATGGAAGAGCACGCTGAATACATGGAAGACAAAGGGTTTGATTCTGACATCCTCTTCCGGGATCGCCTCGACCGTCTTGGAAACACGATTTTCCACGATGTCGCTATGAGGGACGGTCTTACTGCCCAGGATTTCAAGCAGTTCCTCAACCTTACGGCTGACAAGATTGTTGGGTCTGACTTAAAAGATTTGCTCAATGCGACGAACCATCGTGGCCAGACTTTCTTTAACGTGATTATTGAGAGCAACCCCAAAGCTGCCTATGACATCGCAAGCCTTCTGGATCGCGAGATGAGCGCCGAAGAATTTGATCGAGAGCGTATTTTTGGGGGTGATCCTGAACTCGGACTGCGAGATCGTGAGACGACTTTGCCTGAATCAACTGTCCCGGCTCTTCAGTTGTCCAGAAATGGGGTACAGGATGGCGAGGCCTTGATGCGCTTGATCATTAACACTGTCGATATTGAAAAGCTGCAATGCATGGGAACGGATGGATCAACCCCGCTCTCCGTAATGGCCTCTCACGGATGGGAGAACGCCCTCAAGGCAGCCCTGATCAAAGACCTGGATGTGAACTATGGGGTTGAGAGAGGAGCAACAAGCCCAGTTACCGCCGCCATTTCCAACACTTCACGTCCGGATCTTGCGCAGGGCGTTCTACGGCAGCTGGTTGATCAGGATATGGATTACCGGTGGATGCGGGAGCCGAATTATACCACTTTCTCCATCACCAAATTTGCCGTAGACGTTGGTGATCAGACCCTTCTCAGCAAAGCACTTTTCCTCGGTGCAGACCCGGATGGTCATCCCGCCAGCGATATTTCTCCTCTCAGAGCGGCCATCGAAAGCTATGAAAACCATCCGGAGTCGTGTGAGCCGATCATCCGCAGCCTGATGATCCACGGTGCTTCGATGAAGAAGGTTGATATGGACATGCTTTCAGCAAGCGAGCGCCTTCAGCAGCCTGGCATGTCTGCAGCGCGTGATTTTGCCTATCGCACAGCAATGATCATGGACATGAATGATCGCTATGGCTTCGACTTTGCCGGTGCAGCGGTCGACGGGCTTACGAAGGCAAACGATCCTGCTGGCCCGCCCAAGGTAGCGCTCGGAACGCTTCAATTGATCCCGGGCGTCTCTCGAGCCCTGAATGACAAAATTGCGGCCATGCCCGAAAACGAGCGGAACCGAACCCTCTCACGGGTGCAGGTGCAAAACGATCCGAGTGTGAACGTCATGGACGTTACCAACCTCTCTCGTGCGCTCTTGGCCGTCCCGCTGGAGAACCGCCAGCAGATGGTTTACGAGCTTGAGAAACTGCGTACGGATCTGACCCAACTCAGCCCCGGCCAGTTAACTGAGAACGGTGTTGATGCTTACCGTCGCCAAGTGACAGCTATCAACCGGATTACGAGCTGGGTCCGTGACTCAACGATGACGCGTGATGGTGAGTGGATGGACGTAAGCAGGCTGGAAGCCGAGCATGCCCGGTTTATCCCTCGTAGCATGAATGACTTTGCTGATGCTGTCGGAGCTTCTGCCTTGCTGTCGCCCGAAGTAAGCCAGTTCCCTATGGCTATGGCTGCGGATGGCCAATGGGAGGCAACGGTGTCACTCACTGGTACCAAACATCCGATGCCCAGATCAGGTGAGAAGGTAAGCTTCCTGTTTGCGAACGACTCGCTGATGGATCCTTTCAAGCAGATTCAGTCATATCGAGACGGCGAGGCGCCTGTACGTACCCGCGGCCTGATGTATTGCGATGAGCCTTTGAGGATGAACAGCGTCAATAGCCCTCAAGATGGCCGTGGTTATGTATCTTTTGATAACCCGGCAATCTATACCATTGAGCAGTACACCCTTGATGGGCGTTACAACATTGATACCCAGATGTTCCGAGACATGGGGCATGATGGCGTAATTGTTTATGACAACGCCAAGGAACAGGTCATGGGCGCAATAGATCTTGAGGGCAAGAAGATGGAATTTCCGGTTGGAGCCTCGGTTGTGGCTAAGCAGGAAAGCCCGCAGCAGATGGGTAAAGACCTTGATGTGAAGATCGATGCGCCGGCACCGCGAAACAGCGGCCTGGGCAGATAAGCCCGGAAAATCATGACTGCACACGAAGCACTACAGCGCTACTTCGGGTATTCGGAGTTTCGGGACGGCCAGGGCGAAATCGTCGAGGCCGTTCTGGAGGGGCACGATGTGCTTGCAGTGAGGCCTACCGGCTCGGGTAAAACGCTGTGCTTCCAGCTACCCGCGATGCTCAAGAACGGTGTGACTTTCGTTGTCAGCCCTTTGATATCGCTCATGCAGGACCAGGTGGGTACGCTCGAAGGTTCTGAAATCTCGGCCACTGTGCTGAATTCCCAGATCAGTGCAAAGGAATACACCCGCCGGCTAAATGACATCAAGGCCGGGCACTACAAGATTGTCTACCTGGCGCCGGAGCGGCTGACACAGGAAAAGTTTCTGTTCTGGCTTCGTGATATCCCGATCGCGATGGTGGCCGTCGACGAGGCGCACTGTGTAAGTCAATGGGGATCAGACTTTCGATTCTCGTATTCGATGATAGGGCAAGCCCTAGACCGCCTAGCTGCCATCAAGAAGGCCAAGATCCAGAGGATGGCTTTATCTGCCTCTGTGACCGAAGAAGTCCAGAAGGATATCCGCAAGCGACTGAACCTATCCCACCCCCAGGTGTTCCTTGGTGGCTTTAAACGACCTAATCTGCAATATCGCGTTCAATTCTGCACCTCCTATGCGGGGCGCCTGCATGATCTGACCAGGCACCTAAGCCGTCTGGAAGCAGGGGCAGCGATAGTTTATTGCATCAGCGTGAGAGACGTTGAGAGGGTCGCTGACATACTGAGAGGGAAGGGTTACTCAGTATCTCGGTACCACGGCAAACTGACCCCTAAGGAACGAGAACAGAACCAAGCCAACTGGATGTCGGGCAATACACCAATCATTGTGGCAACCAACGCCTTTGGGATGGGCATTGATAAGCCTGATGTTCGCCTGGTCATTCATTACGGGTACCCGGCATCCCCAGAGGACTACGTTCAGGAAGCTGGCCGGGCAGGGCGGGACGGTGAGGATTCTGACTGCATCATTTTATGGACCAAGCAGGACACCATGGTGCACAACCTGCTTTTAGAGGGGCGCTTTCCGAGTCAGGAGATGACATCGTGGGTTTTGGCACAATTACACAGCCGCCCGGAAGAAAAGCGCACCGCGCCTATTAGCCTGAAAGCGTATGCTGAGAGATCGCCTTATAGGACCAACTCTGCACTCATAGAACAGTCGCTACGTTTCCTTGAGCAGCAGGAGATCCTTTCCTTGAAGCGAGGGCCGCAGCCGGGCACTTTGGGGGTGGGGGCCTTTAACCCGAACGCGCAATTTGACTACGGACTGGTGTCTGCGAGGCAGTCAAAATCGGAGTACCGTCTTCGCAAAATGAAGCAGTACCTGGAGGCTGTAGAGTGTAGGGCAGTCCAGATTGTTCGATATTTTCAGCCGGATGCTTCCGCTGAGGCTTGCGGCGTCTGCGACAACTGCCTGACAGCACAACAGCCGGTCGACGACGTATCGAACCTCGAGCTAGCAGCTCTCCACCTGGTGCATTCCACGAAGCAGCGATTTGGGCGAGCCAAGATCACCCTGACTCTCGATGGTATTCGAGACGCAAAGGTTCTCGCCTCCAAGCTGCACCTTTACCCGGGCTTTGGCGCTTGCCAGGGCAGCGCCATTAAAGCCAATTCGCTCATTCAGGATCTGCTTCAGAAAAAGCTTCTGCGTATGACGATAGAGCCGAAGTTCAAAGTTTTGGCTCTCAGTGACATGGGGTACCGGGTGCTCCGCGGAAATTATCAGCAACTGGCCGATAGCAAGAAACCGGTGCCCGTGGATAAGGGCGGGGAACATATTCAAGCGTTGCTCGATTTAAGAGCCGGTATCGCTACGGATTATCAGGTCAGCGCTGAGCACATTTTTTCCCGCGAAGAGGCAGAAACTCTCGCCGACGCATTTGATGCTGACGACCTTGATGATCTGATCAACGATATCTTGGGACCGGAAAGAGGGCTTCAGTTTGGCTTTCGCATCATGGACACCCTATCTGAATTTCGAAATTCCTCTCGCTAACCACCGCCTTGATGATCTCGGTCGAGGTCATCTACTTTACCGCAGCCCCATCAGTTCCATGTGAAAGCGAAGATCATCTGCAGATATTGCTTTGACGGGCTCGGGTGGATAGAAGAATCGGGGGATATCGTCATTGAGGGACACCTCATATTGGCTCAATGGTCCGTTGCTGTCGTGAATCTTTGTTAGGGGAGGTAAATTGTTATAACGCAGCAACCTTCCATAAAACTTGTGAGAGGGCTGAATCTCGTGGTCGCCGCATAAGGCTTGCCCTCATAGAAAATAAGTTTTATATTAGGAGGGAATATTAAGGAGGTTCTGTGAAGTATTCCCGCTCCCTTGTAATCATCACTGGAAATTCCGGGTCTCCCGTTCAACCGATGGTTGACTGGATATCCAGAAATCCGACCCACAACGCGGTTAAGCCCGTTGGCAGCGATAAAGTCATTGGCTATCGAGGTGAAGATCTCGAAAATGCTATGGCTGGCGGAAAGTCAGCGGTCGTTGCCGCTTACGACCCTTCCTCCGTTTCAAACCTCCAGGACTGGTGCCAACGCGAAGGCATCAACACCTTCACTGTGTTCGTAAAGGCGCCCCAAGAGCTAAGCTTTTCGAGAGCGATGGGGAACGCACAGCTCATGAAGCGGGGCATTCCGATTGATACGCTGCTTCCGGACATTGCAGACATGCCAGAGAAGGATGTTCTGTTGGCGTATGAGAACGGTGAGCTGGCGTGCATCGACAAGCCCCACTATCAGTCGACTATGACGCCGGATGACTTTCTTTCCAAGTTCAGCTCAATCATCCACAGCGAGCCCCTTTGGGCTGATTCGCTCGAGCATGACGCGACGGTTAATTATGAGCCGGCTTATGGCCCGAGCATTGATGACCTGACGAGCCAAGCATTGAATCGCCATAGTGAAATGGCGGTTGAGTCTGGCTATGGAGAGCCTGAACCCGATGCTGCACCAGGTGCGCAACCTAAGGCCCAGCAACCTACACCGAGTAACCCCAGCCCGAGATTCTAAGCATGCGCAAAACCCTATTACTCATGGCGGCCACGGGGGCCGCCTTTTTCATATCTGGATGTGCGACCGGGCCAAAGTTCTCTGAGGCGGTCGAGACCAACAACGTAGATGCGATCGTTGCGATGGTCGAAAACGGCATGGACCCGATGGCGCCAACCGAGAGTGGTAAGACCCCCTTCGAGGTGGTGTATGAGCATGCCTACTCGAGTACCGACAGCGACCGGGCCGCCAATGAATCGATGCCATTATTTGCGAAAAATATCGCTACGAGGAGTGAGCGTTGGATCTCCAGCGTATGCTCGGATATTCGCAATCGCGATATGTCAGTGGAGGATTTTGAAGAGGCGCTTTTGAGTCGAGGGCCCGACGTTTCCCTGGCAGTTCGTGGCAGCCGAATGACGATGAACAATCATGTTCCTCTGGAGCATTGCCTTGCAGCGGCCAACAAGACTCAGTACTTAGACGTTCTTCTTAGCAATGGCGGAAACCCCAATGCCGTAGGGAAGGAGTCCAGGACTGCGCTTGATATCGCCACCTTTTACGGCCTTGCCAACGTTGTCGAAATGCTTCTTGCGTCTGGCGCAGATCCGAACAAAACCATAACGGATGAGAGCAATATTCTGGCGTTTTTCGTTGGCAGTCAGCAATACGGAAATAGAGTGAATGACCGCGGAATTCTACGGATGGTTCTGGCAGCCGGCATGGATCCTAACGCACGGATCGACGGCGTAACGCCGCTTGAGCATGCAATCTTGACCAACCGAACTGAAGTTGCCAATCATCTGCTTGCTGCTGGCGCGAATCCTGATCGAGCGCTTCACGTTGCGGCCTACTACGGTCGTACTGATTGGATCGTGCAACTGCTGGCGGAGGGAGCCTCGACTGACGCAAACGAGGAGTTCCAGGGCGGAACACCATTACACACCGCGATCAACGGGCTGGCGGATGACAAGTACGACGAGCTGACGGTTCCTCTGATGATCGCAGAAGAAAGTTCTCACGCTTCTCTAAATACGGCAGACAATTCAGGATACACCGTGCTTGGTATGGCGCAAATGGAAGAGAACAGACTTCTCATTGAAATGCTCAAAGACGTTGGGGCCACGGCTGAAAACGAACCGACAGACATCTCAGAACAATCGGATTGAGAGTGGGTGCATCCCGCCCCACTCACATTGCTAGCCGACCAGATGACCTCTCTGGTTCTGATTTATTTTCCTCGATGGAAGGGCCTTCGTTTGCCACCTTTGGAAGTGCTTCAAAGGATGTGGGCGAAGCGTACTGCGACCATTCTCCCTTGATGTTGACCTGAGCCGCATGTGCAAAAATGGCGGCACGCTCTAACGGCATGCCCTTGAGCACGGCCGGGTCCGTTCGATGCAACCACTTCAGATTGCCCTCAATCGCTTCACCTGACACCGAGGCCAGCCCTTCACTTTGAGCAATAACGCTTTGTAGAGCTCGAGCACGATTTAGTTCAATGTCCGGTTTTGGGTAGAAGGCTCTCTGAATCTCCGGATCTCCGATTCGCTCAAAAGCGTTAATCGCCTCGTTTATACCCTTTGTCAAATAGGCGCCAAGCTCCATTCGCCCGATGTTCGGTGACACTATGATTGTGCCGGTCTGGCTTTGGAAGCGTGTTTGATAAGGTTCCGGGCTTTGCTGAACTTTGACATCTTCAAGCTCCGGATAAGCGTCCATCACCTGGTGATCGCCAACCAGCGATTTCAGCGGTACCGCCTGTTGGGTAATGCGGTTGTAGATCTCGGTTGTTTGAGTCACATCGACGACCCCTGAGCGAACGTCGTTTGCGAATTTCTCAACATCCTGAGCGATATACTCGCTGATCGATTGCGTAGCCCGACAGTCAGGGATATCCAGTTCGAAACGTAAGTGCCCTGTATCATCAAGCGCCCATCCGGTTTGTGCTTTTATCTCAGCGTTTACCTGGTCGGCCAGTCTTGCAAAACGCTGCCTTAGCGCACCCCCAGTCTCTGAAAAGTCATTTCCGGATAGAGAGTTCAAAACCTTAGGGTAGGCCTCCTCAAGTCCTAGAGCCCTCTGAGAAACAATCTTAGCGGCCGTTTCAAGCGAAGCCATATTGACTCCGTTGGCGTGCGGGCCAATCTTCATCGCCACAGAGGCAATCGGAGAATGCACAATCTGGTCGGACGGGGCTACATCATAACGATCGAGCGGGTGCAGCGATTTTAAATCTGGCTTGCGGTAAGTCATCTCTACGGCTCTTGCCTCTACTTCTCCGGCAGACCGGTAGTACGCACTCATGGCATCTGTGACGTGCGCGGAATACATGGGCGTCGTCTGGCCAGTAAGATCGGATCGCATCTCATCCGTTATAGTCACCATCGGGAAGCGGACCCCGGCCGGGGCTGACACTGCATCGCTCAGACCATTATGCTCCACACTCACGCCGTATCCTTTCAGGCATTTGTTGACTGCCTTGGGGAGCATCTGGTCGTAGAATGTTTCGAATCCCTTTGAATCAATCGTGATGTTGGCATCTGCAACACTGCCCTCTGGCTCAGCAAGGATTTTTGCAGCAGTCTTTCGATCAAACAGTTCCAGGATCTCTTTGGGGGTGTAGCTTTTGTCGATTGCAGGCTCTGACTGAACCTCGGCGCTCACATGAATTTCATCCTCACCGATTCGGTGCCATTCAACCTCATCAAACCGCTTGGCCTGGTTGGGCGAATAACGCTCTGCCTGCACTGCGGCCGGCGACCACGCCATAGCATCGAAGCCATTTTCAGCGGCATACCGCACCATTCTCTTTGCGACCGTCGCATACCAGTCTTTCCCGAGTGGAAACTTATGCTCAGCATCTTCGGCTAGAGCGCGAGCCTTTTCCAGAAGGTATTCGGCCTCCGACAACTCTCTTTTCAAACCATCCTTGTCCGGGGCCAAGCTAAAAGAATCACCCACGAGGTAGTTGTAACGCTCTACCATCTCGAACGCTTCGTCCGAAAGATCGAAGAGGCTCAGACTGCCTTCGTGATAGTTTAAAACTGCTTCGTTATATCCTAGCTCGCGAATTTCCACGGCATTCTGTTCCATGCGGTCAGCGGTCTGCGTTAGCTCGCCCTGCAATCTAGCGATTTCCTTTTCGAGATCTTCGATGCTGCCGGTCGAGGCGGTTGCCTGGTCGAGTTTTAACGACGCATTCCGCCAATCTGACTGAATCTCTTCGATCAGCAATGTGCGGCGCCCAGCCTCATCTTCAACCGTTTGAAATCGCACATGCGCCAACACGTTTTGCAGATTCTCCCAGTGATCTGTCACGAAGGGATTTCCAGTACCGCTATCAATCACGCCGCCCTTGGCAATCATGACCAGCTCCCGATAATCCTCGCCGATAAGGGCATAGTTTTCGTAGAGCGTGCTCCCGCCTGGCTCCAGCTCTTGCTTTGTAATCTCATTGATCTCGTTGATACGCCCGACCAGATCTTCGAAAGAGAACCCTTCCGTCCTTTTCATCATATTGACCAGATCCGGAAACTGCTCAGGCGTTAGCTTGCCCTCTTCAAACATGAGACCGGTCCCTCTGGCTGCTCGTATCTCGCTTTGAGCTTTCGCGTAGTGGATACCAGACTCGTGTGCTTCCTCAATGAAATCGCGACACCATGCCTGAAGGTCTTTGAGCTTTTCCGCTGAACGGTACGACGTGCTTGCAATGATCTCCTCAATACTGACTGCATTACTCTCTACGACGCCCCTGAGAGTGCCGCGAGTAATGCCGGCATCCTGACCCCCGAGAAAGTCCAGGATACCTGCAGCACCCATCTCTGCCTGCTTTACGCCCGGCTGCTTTTTGAGAAAACCAAGCCATTGGTCAGAGCTGGCCTTATCGAAGGGCGCTGAGTCGATCACTTTCAACAGCTCAGAGTGGTACTGCTGTTGGGGCGCTTCAATTTTCGCGGCTACGGACGGGTCATTTGGGCTAGCCCCGGGTGCGAAGCCTTCAATGGTTTGTATAGCATGCTGTATCTCATGGAGCAGGGTAGGAATTACCTGTTTCTGTGTCTGTGGGAAAAGCACGATGGTCCGATTAAGAGAATCGCAAAATGCCGAACTGTTCGGCCACTGATCTGACTTCGGATGAAACGCCACCTTCCACTCGGCCAGCTCTGGATACGCTTCCATCAACGCTTGATGATCTACCAATCGATTGAGCGGAAGGTAGTTATAAGCGTCGTAAACAAAATCAGTGTCCAGGTGCCTTCCGTCTGGCTCATCTGTGTCGAAGTCGAACCATTCCAGATCGCCTTTGCCGAGCATAACGCTGGATGCTACTTCGGGAGGCAGGTTCATCATCAGGTAGGATCTGGAGACGCCCTTGAGCTCAACAATGTCACTCAGCCGAGTGGCATTTTCTGGGTACATGGTCAGGTCGAAGCCACCATTGGGGTTTGGCCGATGCACAATTTTGGCGATCCTGGGGCTTTCAAGTGTATTCCATGCCGGTTTGAGGATGGATAACGCATCTGTGTTAAGTGAGGTGGAATAGTCGTCAACCTCAAAGCGCCACATTTCGTCTACGCCTTTAAACCAACCAGTACTGGCCAGGATCTGGTCGCGGCCGGCGCCTTTCGTCTCCATCTCGTGCGCCAAACTCAAGCGACCGGCATTGGCGGTGTTGGCTTTCACACCAAGGAACATTGCCTGAGGAATGTCATCAAACTGGTGCACCACGAACTCGCCGGGCGTGGGGTTCGTTCCATAGGGCGCAATCTTTCTCCGCTGCCCCTCTGTCATTGCCATTCTGGCGGCTGATTCATTCGCTTCAATTTCACCAAAGGCTTTCGTGTATGCCTCCGGGTCACCAACCAGACGCAGCCTTTCAGACAGTTCATTCATTCTCTGTATGCTGGGGCTATCCTCCTCGAGGACTTCCATTTCGCGCTTAGTGAGCTCTGGATTGACGTGCGTAGACCCATCGAACAGCTCAGCATGAAGCTCCATATAGATCTGAACGTCTGGATCGCTCTCAAGCAGCTCATTGAGTTCGTTTTCCCACGATTCACGATAGCCATTCATGAACGGGGATAGGCCTTTAGCGAATCCTTCAATTCGCTGAACCAGATGCTGTGTTTCATGCACAAGAGTGTCTAGCAACAAGTCAGAGTCTTCGAGGTAACTAGACGGTATAACAATTCTTGGGGAGTTCGTTGTCACGACAGGGTATGGCGCGTCAGGATCAATAATGACGCGCATTTTTGTAAGTTCTGGGTAGGCCTCAAATAACGTCGGATGACTTAAATAGGCGGGCAGGGTGCCAGGCTCTGCCTCATCGAAGGCGCTATTAACGCGGTCGATTCGCTCCATGTAGAAATCCGTCTTCCGCGCCGCCTCAGGGCTCTCAATAATTCCATCCAGTCGCTGGCGGTCAACAGAAGAGAGCTGACCCTGAAGCCAGGCAATTTCCTCCATCGCCTGCAGGTTCGCCGTCGCGTCCTGATCCGATATCTCGAAGCGCCAGGCCCCGTCAGGCCCCTCGAACCAACCGGTGGCCATCCAAATCTCTCCTGAGGTCTTTCCGGCCATTTTGAGTTGCGTGGCTTGCTCAAAACTCTCAGTCCGCCCTAACTTTTCAGCTGCCTGCTCACCGACGTACATGAAGCGAAACGGTGAATCGACCTCAATGCTGTTAGCTAGGGCTTCATCAATCACTTCTGGCGGTCTGCCAGGGCGAAGATTATCCATCAAAGTCCGGAGTGGACGGCTTTCCATACCCACAATTACATCAGTGTTTGGGGCGATCAGGCTGGCGGTCTTTTCTGTCAGCTCGTGAATGCGCACATTGCCGCCCTGATCAACCGTTACCCCGCTCTCACTCAGATACCGACTGAAGCTTTCAGCTAATGCCTCCGCAGACTCGTAATGCGCCAGTATTCCGCCCGTTTGACTATCCGAAGCACTCACAATATACGCATCAAAATCAGCCCATTGGCTTGGGGATTGAGCCTTGATCAGATGATTTAGAGTCGACAGACGCGGTGGGAGCTCTTCAGGGGAGCGCCTGTTCAAGTTGGCTTCCGGCCGGTAAGCAGCTGTTTCACGTAGGTAGTCCCGGCCTCGCTCAAGCAGAGCCCGGATGTCATCGTCCGTATACGCGATTTCTTCACCGGTTTGGCGAGAATATTCTTCCTTGGCCGAGAGCCGAATCTGATCATAAAGGCTCGGCTTTTCGCCAGGCTCGGCCAAAAGTGCAACAAGTTCCTCCGCCGCCAAGAGCTGGTTGATTTCGTAATCAAGATCCAGCTTGTAACGTTCGGCGATTTCCTCAAGCCTCGGGTCGCTGCTATAGGAGGCGTATACCTGCTGAAACACCGAATCCCGGTCGGTGCCAAGACTGGCCCTGACCCCCATGTGGCCAGTCACTTCGTGGCGATAAGCCATGATCACGTCATGGTCACTTTCCAATCTTGACGCAACTAGATAAACCCGGTTATCACGAGTGTCATAAACCCCTTTAGCGCCATCGTTTCGATAATTGAAACGGGCCATTTCAGACTGAATTTCGGCGGGAAGCATGGTGACGTCCTCAACCATGACGGTAGAAGTCCCGAAGTGCCTGTCGAGCCTTGCGATTGCCTGTTTTGAAACACTTTCTGGAGCGCAAAGGGTAGCGGCTTTGCCGAATTTTTCGGGGGTCATCGGTACACCTAATTGATCATGCTTTGTACTAATTTAGCATCAGGCCTTACTCCTTGACCATGTTTTATAATAGAATTATTTTGATTTTGGTAAATACCATCGAATTAACTTACTTTTACGGTGAATGGAATGCGAAAGGCGCTTTCAGAAGCAGCGACGAAAGACTTTGAGGATCAAGGCTTTTGCATTGCCACTCAACCTATAGTCCATGGTGATGTCACAGAGATTCCCACGGTCGCAGGCTACGAATTACTTGCAGGGAAGCGGGAAATTTGTGGCGCTGTGACTTACCCTGCCGACTTTATTCCAGAGATGGATATCAGACAGCTCGCTACTCTCGATGCATTTTCTTTTACTGAGGCGATTGAGCAATCAAAACTGATTACCGGCGGCGCCTACTCCTCATTCAATACATCGTTCCGCAGTCTCTCCCAGTACGATTTCAGAGATTACCTGCGCAAGCGCCTCTTGACCCTTTCAGCGGATGAGCGATCCAGATTGATGCTGGAGATCACTGACGCTCATATTGCGAACACAAAGCCGGGGCGAGGGCAGTGGAACACGATGCGCCATGATCTCCGCGAGATTGCAAACATGGGTGTAAAAATTGCGATAGATGAGTTTTACTATCGGAATACGCCTTTATTTGTGATTAGCGAAATCCCAGTGTCTGCAGTAAAGATTTCCATCAACTCCCTGAGGCAACCGGGATCCATGTTGGATGCTATGGATTACGAGGTGCTTCGCTCAGTTGGTAGAAGCATGTCCTATTGGGGGTGTGACGTTATTGCGATCGGAATTGAGACGGATGAGCAGTTGCGGCTTTCACGCGAGATGGGGGCAAACTACTTCCAGGGATTTATGTTTGGGCGGCCGCTTGTCGCCGCTGACTTGCCCGACCTGCCGGGCAGCAGCAAGTCAGGCAACAGCGAGCTTGCCGTTGGCTTTAAATAGCAGGGCATTACGTGATGCAAGGTCACATATCACATCTCCAGGGACCGGCCTACTCATGTAGAATCCTTGACCAAGCCCAACCCCGAGCCCTCTAACAGCTTCGAGATTCTGAAGCGTTTCTATGCCCTCAGCGATAATGGTCAACCCCGATCGCTTTGCAATGGTAGGGATGATAAACGCCATTGAATCCTCAACATTTTCAGGGGTAATGTGACTGATCAACGATTTGTCGATTTTAAGGTTCGTGATACTTGCGAATTGCACCCGGTTTAAATTGCTATAACCGGTTCCGAAGTCATCCACACTCACTTCCATTCCAAGCTTGCTGAAATGCTCAGTCATTGACTTGTATTGTGAATCACTAACATTTGAATCCTCAGTGACCTCCACACAAATTTTAAACCGACCATCATCAAGCGCCTCATGGCCGGCAAAGAAATCACTTGTTTTCATGTTCAGATTTTCAGGGAACAGATTAAAAGAGAGCTTAAATTGCTCCTTACCGTGCCACTCCATTCTTCGAAGGCCACTGTACGCCTTATCAAACATCATCTCGATAAACATTTGACGCATATTTGCAGATGCAATGATGGGCACAAATTCAGCGGGGGATAAAAAACCATAACGATCTTCAAGTCTTGCGAGCGCTTCGCACCCGATTATTCGGGCTGATCTGAGATCAACAATTGGTTGATAATCGACGTGGAAGCTTCTCTTACTCATCGCCGATAACGTCCGCGCTTTCGACGAGACTCGATGGCGGAGGTGTTTCCTAGCAACCGATCCGATGGTGAAGCTCATTAGAGCGAAGATTACAATTAACCCGAATACTCCGCCCACGTTATTGGCAAGGATATAGCTCCAAGTGTGCTGAATCGTGATGCAATACCCGAACCTTTCCGAGCATTCAGTTGCCGCCACTCCAGACAACGTGCGGTTCGACTCGGAGAATGCGTTGTGTAGCCCTTCTCGACCACCAACTGAACTGACCCCCTCTTCGTTTTTAACAACAATCTCAAACGATGCGCCCGGGACAGGAAATTTGTAAATATTCAAAGGTTCAATCAAAAACAGCAGATCAAGCGTCCGATAGGCAATTGCGGAATCAAGACCATCACCAGGCACAATATCCCTGCTTGGCCAAACGTATCGGCCTTCGCCAATCTTGACTCCATCTGGTGGATCCGCTGCCTCGTTGTCCAGCAGGCCACTCATAGCTGTACAGGCGACACCCGAATCACCGTATAGCCCAATGTCCGCCAGAGAATAGGACTCGAAAACAAACCCGCGAAGAATCCGCCTGCTCTGGAGGGAACAGTCAATATGAGTTCGTTTTCTGATTTGGCTAGCTGCTGAGGTCACTTGTGACGCAGCGTATTCGATGTCCTTTATCGTTTTTGATCCCTCATAAGCGTTCTGCATTTCCACTTCGTGAGCTGAGTAGTTATAACCTATCAGCGTGGTAATCATCGCCGACACGAGGATAGCCCCTGCAATAGCAACAGCATGCCTCGTTGCCTTCAGAAAAGATTCTGACATTAGCTAGGCTCAGTAGTAGTGGTATTTTCCTTCAACGCCAGCACCGACAACGCGAATAAATTTCTTCGATTTGCTCTGGCATGTTCTTCGTATCTGGTAGTTAGGGTCGTCTAAGCCACCTCGGCGAGGAAACCATTGCCTGCAGCTTTTGCCAGAGTGGTCGTAATGCGCCTTGATGTGTCTCTGATTTTCCTTGGGGCAGTATTTTCCCACTGGGTCTCCCCGGACAATTCTACGATAAGCCCACTCTCTGCAGACCATGTGCTGGGGCACCCAGACCGCTACACCTTGTTGCCCCTGGGGCAACGCATCATTGCCTTGACCACCTACACCTTCGGGACCGGATTCCATCTTGCACTTAGGGAAGCTCTTGCCTTTAGCAAGACGCTTAAACAGCTTTTTCAGAGGTGGCTTGCACTCGCTTGGCGTACCAGCGCTTGCAGCCAGGCACAGAAGAACCTCACAACCAAAGCTCGCCTTTGCCTGCGGCGCCGCGCCAAGGAGAAAAGCGGATAGCATGGTGAATATGACGATTTTCACAGTCCTAACCCTCGCGTTGTTTAGACATTAAGGCACTATGATAATATAATTTTTATTGGTCAACAATTAGAACGTTAATCTATCATTATCGCAATAGGTTACGTTCCTCCATAAAGGGCGATCTCTTGAAGCGCATTACTGACGGCACCATAACCGATGACCAAAAATCATTTATATCGACTGAGTTTGGCCAAAGTTTTGTGGCGGCCGGCTGGGATTGGTTCGATGTGGGTAACGGTATGATTCTGCCGTTTTTCCTGCATACGTTTGAAGACAGCAACTCTGAGCAATATGAGATCTATATTGGAATTCAGACAACACAAGCGCAGATCCCCATCTCTCGCGACGACAAGTGCCACCCTATCATTGCAACTGGAAGCGAGCATTTTTATAGCGTTCCCTCGCTGACTTTCCGCGTGGAAAGCCTTATGAACATTCCTGATGATTTTCTGGTTTGGTCATTGGTCTCAGAATCGGTAACTCAAAACCGGGGGTCCGATTATCTGATGGGTTTAGAGCAGGCAATGCGAGAGGTTCTGCTGTCAGAAGAAATGAGCGAGGCTGCGCCAGCGGACGTACAAGACCAGGTGTTAAACGCTTATAATTGTGAGAGACCCAATGCCTAGCCGGTACCTGCATAACTTGCTTCGAGGGATTTTGCTCGCAGTCTTCGCGATCCCAGGTGCTCAGGCGTCACCGTCATGGAGCGCCTACAATCTTTTGGCAAAAAATCCGGAAACATGGGTTTATCACGACGATTCGCGATTTGCCGGGGTTTCTGGCCCTCACGATTCGCGAACTTTTTTAATCGCAAGCGCCCAGTGTTCAGTAGGCGATGCCGACAAAATCAGGATCAGTTTTGGCAGCTTGGTATCAAGCGTCTACAGGCTTTACTTTGTACGTGAGCTGATTCCTGCCATTGCGGACGGAAGTGTGGAGCTCTCAGTTCGGGTAGATGACGGGAAACTTTACCCACTAGAGTCTGGCACTGCCACCATTGATCGCCTTAATCAGGTCGTTATCAACGGAACCCTGGACAGCGAACGGGGTATGGAGTCACAAGCCATCAACGAATTAATGTCGGGCAGCAAGACTAATTTCCAGATCAGGTACAACGGCAGCCTGATGTTGACTCAAACGTTCACTCTCAGTGAATCATCCGATGCAATAGGAAGCATTCGTTGCCCTGACCGAGCCCGGGCAGTGGCCGAAGCCAGCGCTTCCCCGCTGGCCAAAGCCGAACGACTTTAAACCACCGATCGGGCAGCGCCGCTAGCGTACCTTCGTTCTGTGTCTGCATCGATATATATCTCTTCCGTGAATGCCGCGCTCCCGTGACCCAGGTCTTCTGATACGTCCCGTATTGGGCGGCCGGCTTCAATATCCATGGATGCGCCGGTATGCCTCAGAATGTGCGTTTTCGTAGAGGCTTGCTTTAGCTCTTCTGCAAGCTGGACCTTACCCCTCTTTGCCAATCGATCGGCGGCCAATAAGAATGATTCTTCAACCACACTCTCAAGCGTTCGCTTGGAAGTGACGGGCTCCTCTGATTTAAGCTGCGCGATTATCGGAGACATGTCGTTGGCAGAGGGCAACGGTGTGAGGCCCCGATAAGTCCTGTACCTCTCAAGGTACGGCAAGTAAGCAGTGGGTAAGGGTATCCAGCGATCTTTCTCCCCTTTACCGGAAACATAGAGCTCCCAGTACACTTCGTCGCCAAACGGGGTTTTCCCGAAGTGCCCCATTACAGGCTCAACGCCATCCTCTCCCTCCAGGTCGCCATGATGGTAGCTCAACTCAAAAACCCGCAGATAGAGTGTTTTCATGGTGACGACAAGAAATAGGTTGCGCTCATACCGGGAGTCTTCGTCGGCAAGCTCCACTAGCGCGTCGTGTAGCGCAGACCACTGCAGTCCGGTTAACCGCGGTGCCTTTCGACGGGGCTTTGCTGGTGACTTTATTCCTTTTTTGTTGCCGCTGTTTTCGCTACGAGATGCTTGCTGAGAGCGCCTTGTGGCATCAATCATAGGAGACCGCGGCATATAGCCAGTTATCGTCATGCGCTTGAAAAAGATGCCGAGGACCCGCGTTACCAAATCCAGGGTAGCGGCTGTCATTCGGGTATGGTTGCCGAGTAGCGGCCGCCAGTTCGGATTTGGCATTCGGACGCCATTGCTGTTGATAAATGCTCGCTGTCGGCCTGTGCCTTTTTTGGAATCACTTTCACCCCCAGAACCTGTCATCCAGGAGGCTGGCCGCTTTTTCAGGAATTTGAAGTAGGCGTCAATGTCGTCACCGTTCACTTCACGCAAACCCTTATCCTGAATCAGCCAAAAAAACAGCATGGCTCTTTGGATTTCACCTCTAAACTTACTGTAGGTCTCAGCGGATGTAACGTGCTTATCCAGGAAATCGACTGCAGCCTTCCAGTCCTCCATCCAATGGGGGTGACCAGAGAGGAATTCGGACAGAGTAGGGTAGTCGTCCAAAGATTCCGCTTGCGCCTTCAGGAGCCGTTGGGTATCGAATAGCGGGTGTCCTTTAAATTGGCTACTCATTTGCGATCAGCCCTGTTTTCGATCTCTCCATTGCGAGCCATCTCAAGAAGCTCTTTAAATGTTACCGACTGGGCCCGCTCGAGCTGGTCTTCCAGTGGAGTCTTAGCGTCACCAAATACTTTCAGGCGTAGCCGCTCAATTGCCCTGATCTCTTTTCGGACGTTTTCCCGGGCGGCTTCGCCCTGACAATTAACGGCATCAAGCATTGCAATTCTGTCCTGTTTTGCCCACTCCAGAGTAAGGAAAAGGGTATCAACGTGAGAATTTAGGTTCATGGTTGCCTCACAGAGTACATGCGTTGAGTTCGTGCCGGCCGGGGTATCGGAGGCGCCGTATATCGTTGCAATTGATTTGAGTTGTACCTGAGATCGACTTCAGAACTTGGTCGACGTCAGAAGAAGCGAGGAATCCTGCAAGTCCCTCGGCCATCGTTTTTGTCATGGTTTTACCGCGTGCAGGGCCAATCACTTGTATATGGTTCTCAAACGCCCAGCGGTCACCTGGCAGACACTCTGGAGTTACGACGGCTGGATGCACACGGCCGGTTCTGTCGTCATTGGCCGAGATGCGCTTCAAAATCACGTAATACCCGGCGTCTACCAATCGTTGGCTCAGTCGGGAGCAGGGGAGAGACACACAAGCCGCCTTGCCATTTACTGCCGGAGTCCATTTAACTTTTCGGCTACCTCTCTCCCAATGGTGGGCATAAACCATCGGTGCCCAGTCGCCATTCGTCGGGGGATGATCTGTCAGGCTATCCCGTACCCGGAATTCTTCAAATTTACCAGTTCCGATCACCAGTCCGAGATCTTCAAAAGAGCAGGGAAGCTGGCGGTTCGCTTGAATAGCGGCGATCTCGGATTCCGAACTGGGCACATAGATTCGATCATCGTCGACCGGAAGCACATATTCCCGCGGAACAATCGTATCCGTTTCCGGCGGAGTCTCCGGATCTGTCGAAAGGGAAACCCGAACGGTAGCCTTTTGCTCAGCACCTTTGCGAAAACGGAAAATGACGTTCTCTTGCAGCACATTATCAGCACGAAAGACGTTGGAGCGCCGTTTATACCGAACCAGCCAGTCGATAGAGCCTTCGCTTTTCAGCCAGGCTCTGAACTGACGGAAATAATCTCCATTGCAGAAGCTGCGCGGCACAATCGCAACAAGTTGTCCGTCTTTCTTCAGGCACCGAACGGCCAGAAGTATGAATGCTGCATAGAGATTCGGAGCCGGCGCTGCTTTATCGCGCAGAAGTTTTGCCAGGGGAGACTGTTGATGCAATTTCTTGTAAGGCGGATTCAAGATAGCCACATCGAGAAAGGGCTCGAAATCTTTACCCAGTATGTTTGGGGCTTCAGGGACGAAATCGCCTTTCAGTGACGTGGTAGGGGCTGGCTGCCAAAGCTCCCGAGCCAAATCGGCAATCCGGGCAACATTCATGTGAAAAGCCTGGTGCAGGAGGTCATCGACCTCATAGGCCTGTAAGTGGAGATCAGAACACTGCTCGTTGGCAGAGCAATCAGCAACAGAGTGGCCGAGCACAGTGGCTCCGAGAATTCCCGCGCCAGCCCCGTAATCGCCAACTTTAGCTTTCGCTGGAACATCCAGCATGTCGGCCATCTGTTGAGCGACTGGCATGGGGGTGAAGTACTGGGCAAAGGCCTTCCGGTGCTTCTCCGAAACCTTTCGGCCGGCTTCGGCCGTCCTTTGTGCAATTTCATCCAGCGCGTCACCCAGGGCCTTTGCCGGGTTCGTTGATGGCAGTGAAGCCTGATCCATAAATGTCTTCCGATTTGTCCTAACCAGAAGCAATTATCTCTCACGAAAGACCGAAACACAAACTCATGTAATTAGGATTACATGAAACTGTTGATGATCAACCCGATTGGTGATAATTTAATCTCAACTTTTAATCAAGCTAGACCCCTGCCCCTCTTGTGGCGAATCGAAGCAACCAAGAAAAAGGATAACCATGACTCTCCGATACTTTGCACTCTTGATTTCAGCTCTGGCGGTTACGGCTGTTGCTGCGAATTCCGTTTACGCTCAAGGCTTGGACGATCCCGCCACCAGGGAGCACCTAGAAAGACTGGGTATTAATCTCGATCCGCTCAACCTGAATAATGACAACAAAAAAGCTCGAGCGAATAAGCCTGAGAGGTCCAGATACCCTGGAGAAACTGACGCTCACTACCTCAGCGATATCGCGGAAGGTGTTTTGAGCGAGACTTTCGCGAATGCTGCTCTTTTAAAGCATATTGAAGCGGCCGACTTTGCCCCTGGCCTCTTCAGCAACCCTTATATCGACGGTCTTTGGCAAAGTTGTCGGCTTTCTGAGCTCTGGATGAGTGCGCGTTCTGATGACGCTTTCGAGCGTAAACGCACGCTAGCGGAGTTCAATAAAAATAAAGATGAGATCAAAGAGGCGTTGCGGCCAAGTATAGACCGGATTGTGGGAACGGAGGTTTTCTACACCAGGGGGCGCATTCAGATGACTGGGTTTGATTTTGACACCATGTCCAAGAGCCTTACCGCAGAAGCCTTCGATGCTGCCAGGGTTGACTGTTCTCCGATCTGCCTGCCACAAGCCTCAGAGGCTTATGTTCTCTCCCCTACTTCTGGCTCTTATTCCGATGCGCTCTACCATAATGGGAATCAGTGTATGGCTCGCTATTCGTTTGACGATCCGTCGCGGGCAGAATCCTTTGAAACACTGACGACAACAAAACCACTAAAGATGTTTTATTTTGGCAAAGTGGCGGATGTTGCAATCGACGGCCGTTTGGTTGTTGAGCTAAATCGGGTAGAAATGTGGGCCCAAGACGCCGAAACACAAGCGTGGGCAAAAACCCCTTTCACGTTGAACGTGACCGATAGCCGCAGTACCGAGGAACACTTTCAGGCAATCGCACGCAGAAATCTGATACAGGAAACTCAATTTGGTCTAACACCAGCGATCGAATCTTACCCGATCTCCAAGGTGACTGATTCCGACCTGATCTACCAGGAATCTTACACAGATCATTACCTGCAATTTTTTGACAATGGCACCACTCTGTTTACTCGTATTGATACGAGTTCTCGCGGTACATCTTATGCACGATATGAACTCGTAGAGCGTGACGGTTTCAAGCGCTATGAGAGAACCGGTCTTAGTGGTCGCAATTTCACAAGACATCCAGTTAGTTTCTTGATAACAGAAACCGAGGGCAATGCTGTGTACCAGACAAAGACACAGGCTCTGCTTGGTATTCATAGCTTTGGTAATGAAGCGACTGAGTTAAAGCCTGTGCGGCTAGCCGATGCGAAACTAAGAGGTGACCTTCAGGCGGGCTATCAAAACCACCGAGCAGCAAACACAGACACTCGATAAGTTTACCCGGCGAAAAGAGTAGAGATTGATCGCCTACAGCCAATAGCAGAGACCGCCTATTAGGGGGCTCTCTGCTGGCGAACAAGGCTCATGGGAGTTTCGGCTTTACCTGAGTCAAAGCATTTTGATAACATGGATTCCATAATGAAACAAGTTGCGCATTCTGCGACGTAGTATTGCTTTTGGAGCAAACAATGACCTATCTACGATTTAACGCCCGGAATTTAATCCGGATGGCAGGGATTCCCCTTCTCTTCACTGTGATCGCTGGCTGCAGCAGCATAGAAGATCCAGATGAGGATGGTGATAACGGTGGCGGAGTGATATCCAGGACGCTCAACGAAAGCACCACCACCAATATCGATGTTGGCGGTGAGGTTTCGGACGTCACAGAAATTCTTGGGCTGGATGCGGTCACCATCAACAGCAGCGGTACTGCTATTGAAGTTCGTATATCCGACCTTCAGGTTGCCGACGCTACCGCTCGTTATGAGCTAACCATCGAGACGGCCGCAGAGGACAATCAATCGGAAGGCGGTGAAGAGGATCAGGAAACCTCTCAGCGATCAGTCATTCTCGACCTCGAAGTAATCAACACCTCAGCCGAGCCCATTGTCGCAGAGGCTCAGGCGCTTCTCAGGGCTGAGGACGGAGTGAGTCCTACAGTAGATGATGTACGGTTAATTGAAATCTTCATTGATCTGAATTATTTCACTGGAACGATCAATTTTGGCGAGCGAACAAATCAAATCGAAGAAATGCAGACTTCCTTACAAGAGCTGGAGACGGCGCTCTCTGAGGAATTTCCAACGCTCAGGACTGAGTTTGATTCATTCCAGTCCGGGGAAACCACAGAGCTTGATTTGAGCTCGGCGATCGATCGGGTGGATACAGCGGTCAACAACCTTAACAACGCAGCTACAGCCGAACTTGCCTCCAGGTCTTTCGTTGCCAGAGGGTTGGGGCTCGATTTCCCTATAAACATAAACGGTGACCTTCCGCTGGTCTACGTGGATGAACTTGAGCGTTACACACGCTATGCAGACGCTGATTTGGGTGACTTTAACCAGGAAAACGACTTCATCTTCAATGCGGAAAACGATTTTTTGAATGCAGTTTTTACATTCGAGGCGCCCGATGCGCCCGATGAGCCCGAGGCACCAGTGACGATGAGGATCCAATGATGACAAGCAAGTTCGCAGCACTAATACTGGCACTCTCAGCCTCGACACTCGTAAGCGGCAATGACATCAGTGAAAATTCATTGGCAGCATCAAATACTGATAATGGTCAGGTTCTTTTAATCGTCACGAGAGAAGATAATGCAGGCGATCGACAATACGATCGCGTCTGGGCTGACGACACTGAAGTGAGCACTAAAACATACCAATTGATGAGCGATCCATCAGTGATCCGGGTAGAAAAGGATGCTGTCGTCAGTAATTCACACCCTACCCTGGCAAGCTCTGCTGGCGGAACCTATCTCCCAATCGTCAGTCAGGCAGTTACAGGCCCTGTTCTCTACAATGACGAGTTTTTTCAAGACCAAGATTATTTTGACTCTGAAAACCCGTTCAGCGTTAATCTATCAGAGGCTCACGATCGTCTGAGCTTCCTTCGAACAGTCCGTGTTGGGATTATTGACTCCGGTTTTTTTGACACTTCAGATGTTACCTTTTCAGAGGGTGCTGACTTTGTTCCGGACCCCGCTGATCGTGACAACTCCTTTCTGGCCACTGATGTTTGTGCGGACCCTCTTTCTGCTACTAATCATGGGTTGCACGTCGCTCAACTAATTGGCGCCGTACCAGACAATGGTGTTGGTATTGCCGGGGCGGCAGCAAACGTTGAACTTGTTGCTGCGAATGCTCTGGACTGCAACAACAACGGTTCTCTAGCGGATACGGCTGACGCTCTGAGATACCTTGCAAACGATCCAGACCTCGCAGGCGCCCAATCAGCAATCTCATCTGCTGTTGACATAGTAAATATGAGCTTCGGAACGGATGTTGAGTGCCCGGGCTTTTTACAGGATGCAGTAGACTTTGCGTTGAGCCAAGGCGTGCTGCTTATTACTGAGGCTGGAGACAATGGCAACACAACAGCAACCGCACCGGCCAACTGCTCCGGTGTGATTGCTGTTGGATCGACAGATGTTGATGGCCAGCTCTCAAGCTTCTCTAATACAGGCAACTCGCTGGACTTTGCAGCCCAGGGTGAAGAAGTCAGGGTTCTTAACAGCGATGGAGTGGCAACAACGGTCTCAGGTACCAGCTATTCGGCTGCTATTGTCAGCGGAATCTTTGCGGCAGCTCTCTCCGACCGACCAAACACAACCGTGGCAGAGATTAACGAACTGAGGTCCCGCATTAGTAAAAACTTGGCAAACCCAGAAAACGACTCTTTAGTTGGAGCCGGACTAATTGATGCTGCTTTTTTGTTGGATGAACTGAGTGTTGCGCGAGCGGCGGCGCCCACGCAAAACGTCCTAGAAGGGGATCGTGCAAGGTTTCAGGACGTATATACTCATCCAGCTGTCAATTCTTTCTTACAAGTTGAAACTGGGGGCTCAGACGCATGTGAGCTATTTGAGTTCGATGGTTCTTTTTCGGAGCTGGCTGCAAATACTGATCAGCTAGGCATTTTTTCAGTGCCTGAAACAGAGCCCCTGAACCCATCAAACTCTGAAGCTGATATTATAGATTTTGTTTCTTTTTCTGAGCGAATCCTTTTCAACGAATCACTTGTAACGGAGCTTGACGCTGGCCTCGTTATTGCCGGCGCCTATTGCGGTCTTTTTACTGGCGATAACTGCACAGTTAGAGATACTGTTCGGCCGATAGATCCAGCATCCCTTTCCGCACCTGCTATTTGCGACTAGCCATCACCCGGCCAGGTCCTGCCTGGCCGGTCTTACTCCCATAGACTACTTGGAATGGCTGCTTCAAGATCATCTTCTTGATCATCATTTACTCTTGATAGAAAATCCAGACCAGTGACCCTTTCTATCTCATCAACCGAAGTTAGATAACTTTTTACATCGTATTTTTTGCCTTCTTCGTGCGGCATCCAGAAAGCAATGATTCGAGGCCCGTTCGGGTTTACCACGATTTTGTAGAAGTGGCTTGGCACAGACACGCCGGCACCTATCTCGGTGTGATTTTCAGGAACATAGGCCCCACTAATCACATACACCCGATCGTATTTCCGTGCCCACGAGCGTACCTCATTCTCCAAAAAACCCCAGGCGCCGTTGTGACCAAACATGTCTCGGTTTAAACCTGGCAGCTGCGGAAACATATTTGTGTAGTAAAAGGTTTGGGAATTCGCTTGCACACTGTAGTCAATGCTTGCTGACGGTGCACAGTGCCCGCGATCGTAGCCGCTCCCAGAATAGTCTGACCTCCGAGCTTCATAGCGATCATCGATTTGCGGGTGATCACGAAAGTCGTCTTGCCTCTCCACGTTAAAGTCCACTGTGTCTCGCTCTATCCAATAAGAGCACCACATTGGAATTTTATGTTCATAGCTGTAGCCAGCGGCATAACCGTCACTGCAGATAGTCGTATCAACCCCCCCAGGGTTCCCCAGCGCAAGCTGCGTCTGGCAGCTGCCTTCTTGAGATAAAGCCTGCCCAGACCAAAATAAAGCACCAAAAACCAGATACTTAGAAGCTTTCATCCCATTACCTCCAAATTTTTTCGACCCATGGGTTGCATAAAACAAGTTTTAAATCTAAAGTCTGCATCATATAAAACTTATTTTACATGGCAGGCAGCAGTATGTGTAACCCCTCAAAGCAAAATATCTCACTTATTTCTTGCCCTTCATGCTCAGCTGAGATGATCAAAAGCAAGGTCAATGAGAAGAGTCGCCGTGTTGAGGTTAAGCATTTTCCGAAGATGAGAAATGTCCTAAAGACCTCTACCTTCGATTACGCAGAAGAGGTAGAGCTACATGGGCTGGCATTCTCCCGGGGTATTCGTCGGCGTTATGGCGATGGTCGTCTTTTCGTTTCCAACTGCTCAGGCTTATGCCTTGCTTGCCATAACCCGCTCACAGTTTATCGTGTCGTTCACACTTCCGGCCCAGTTCCCGCAGAGCACTCAGCTGTCGACTTCCAGCACGGTTATCGATCTGCTGAAATTTACGACACCGATCAGTCTGACTTTGCCGGTGGCCATCTGTTAGAAGATGTCTTGCATCACGGGTCCTATTACGGATCGTGGCTTGAGTGCTGGTCACAGGCCTTTCCTTACGCAACTGTTTCTGAGTCTGAGCTTGGAGATCTTGTAAATCGTTCGCTTGATGCCGCAGATGCAATTGCTAAAGAACACCAAGAGGTCAGCAAACTGTATAAATTCGAAGCGAAAATTAATTAACGTGCTGAGGCGTTATTGGGGGGCTTTGCCCCCCTTTTTTTGTTTCTTTAATTGACAATCCACAATCACACGCAACTTGCCTTGCAGCTCCAATTGTTTTATATTTTGGCAGTCCCATTTTGTAAGGAATTTTTGTGGCTGCCGAAGAAAACAGGATCGACAAAGCCAATGTATTCGTCGCTGGGCTTGCGATTACAGCCCTGCTCGTTGGTATGGTCTGGTTTATCGTTTGGTTTATGCAAGATCAGGTTATTTATGCCTGGCGGATCGTTCGTTACTATCAATATTCCGCAACTGCTTATATCCCATTCATCGGCCCGTCGTCAGATGAGCTTCCAATGCTCCTGGAGTTTCTTCGCACGACACCTTCCAAAGATCTGTTTGCCTCTACCATGTGGGAAATTGATCAGACCTATGGGAGAAATTTTGGCTTCGTCCTAAGTGGAGCCTTTGCTTACGTGGGCATCCGAAGGGTTATGCGGGCTAAGGGCACTTACGGCCCAGAGTTAGACGTCGAAACTGTTCTTTCAACGCTAGCGCCGATATTTCCTCATCTGAGGTATATCAAGGAAAACTCTCCAGTTGGTAAATCTATACGGTGGAGTCAGGAGCCAGGTGCTGACAATCGCTTTGCGATGCCGCTTCAGGTTTTTGAGTTCGCCGAAATGGCCCCCACCCCTGGTCTCGAGCGGGTGCTAACCAAGGAGCAGCTGAAGGGCGCCAGGCCCATATACATCAAAGACGAGACCGATTTCTTTGCGGCCTTTGATAAGAGCATGGCGAGGAAGGCTTTTGAGGCCCAAATGGGGCGCCCTCTAACCACACCTAAAGACTTTACAGATTCTGAGCGAATTGCCTACGAATTTTGTAAAAAGAAAATAGAAGCCAAGATTCCACGCAAAGAGACGAAGCAGCTGATTATTCGGCTGTCTCAGAAGCATGGCTTTATCAGGACTTTCCTGATGAGCATGTTTGAGGAAGCGAAGCGTGTAGGTATTCTCACTGCAAACGACGAACTCCTGCCCATCATGGATAGTGATCGGACGTTGTACTGGTGTCTTGATTCTGTCGGCCGTGACACTCCATGGATTGAGGCTGCCGGGCCCTATGTACACAAGGACATGGAGGATCTTGTTGGTATTAGAATCACTGAGCCAGAAGTGACGGAAGCCGTGGAAAGCCTCGAGCGTTATCTCAAGCTGGATCGTGCCACTGAGAAAGAAATTGCAGAGTCTACTGGTGCCGGAGGTATGGAATAAATGTCGTCCGTAATTGGCTACCACGGTGTCGAGCAAAATGAAGATCTGAACAAGGCCTTACTTCAGCGCGAGATTCGACCAATCTCAATGCGAGTGATGGACGCTTTCCGTGACACGGGTGGTTTTTGGATGTTGCTGTTCGCAATACTGCCCCTCACCCTCCCCGCGCTTAACGAACTGTGGATTTTTCTTGGAGGCCTGCTTTGGCTTATCACTCGAAAGAAAGCAGACCCCTGGGCCCTCGAGCAGCCGAAAACGGTAAGAAAAACATTTACCGGAAAAGAGAAAACGGTTGGATCGGGGATCTTCCCTGTTGGCTACGCGATGGAAAAAGGAAAACGCAGGTACCTCTGGCTCAGCGATGATGCCGTGCGGACCCATTTCATGGTGTGTGGGAGCACGGGTTCAGGCAAGACCAGATATTTGCTTTCTTTGACCTATCTCGCGCTCCTAGTAGGTTCTGGGGCACTATATGTCGATGGAAAGGCGGACATCGAGTCATTTTGGCTGCTATTCGACCTGATGCGGCGGTTGCGGCGAGAGAAGGATCTTCTCCTTATGTCCTTCCTTACGGGAGGTCAGGAATCTGTCCAGCTCCGCAACATGCGTCGACGATTGTCCAACACCAACAACTTTATGGCGACCGGCGCCACAGAAGAGCTTGCAGAAACCGTCTCTGGACTCATGCGTGATGTTTCAGGCGATGCGGAAATGTGGAAGGGTCGCGCCCGAGTCCTTGTTTACAACATTATGAGGGCCCTGGTTAGCCTGAGAAACCGAAAGAAAATTGCTCTTAACATCCGGGAATTTACCGGTTACCTGCCCCTTCCTAAAATAATAGAGCTGGCCGGCCGGGAAGATATCGATGAAGACACAAAAGGCGGGCTGAAGACTTACCTTCTTGACCTGCCGGGCATGACCCTCGATGCGATTGAAAACCAGGACTCAAGTTCTGAAAAGGCAAATGAACAGAACCAATATCTCCAGATGCAACTTACTGAAATACTTGGAGAGTTGAACAACACATACGGCCATATCTTTAACCCGATCGTTGGCGAAATCAATCTCCCGGATGTTATTTACAACAGGCGCGTGTTGTTTGTAATGTTGCCGGCATTATCCAAAACGCCAGATGCGTTGGCGGGACTTGGCCGACTTGTCATTTCCCAGATAAGGGCTGCTCTGACTCCGGCGCTTGGCTCAGAGATAGAAGGTACCCGGGACTACTTGGTGGAAGCCCGACCCTCAGGGGCTTTGGTTCCCTTCCTTTGCGTACTAGACGAATATGGCTACTATGCAATTCGTGGCTTTGCTGCCATAGCGGCGCAGTGCCGCGGCTTGGGCATTTGGGTGTGCTATGGATTCCAGGATATCAATAGCTTGCAGATGAACGAGGGGGCAAAAGCCGAGTATCGAAGCATCATGGCGAACACTAACCTTAACGTTGCCATGAAATGTGAAGAGCCCGAAGAAACCGCCGAATATTTCCGGATGCGAGCCGGCCAAGCGCGTGTTGCACAGACTCAAGGCTCCGAGCGTGATAAGGGCTCCGCTTTTAATCGCGTCTACGATAAAGGCGACATCGGTATAACAGATCGAGACCGTATCAGTGCGCGAGACCTTGCAGCCCAGGAGAAAGGCGGGGCTCACTTTTTGTACGGCGACAAGCTGTACCGTGGTCAGACAATGTTCTTTGACGGGGAGAAGCAGCGTGAAGCCAGGCTGAATCAGCTGCTACCCGTGTTCCCCCCTAAAATGAGTCGAGCAAAGCAATATAAGGACATGAACAGGCGGATGAATGCCCTTTTCAGTGGCGAGATGATTCCTGATCCTGCAAAAGCTCCTCCTGTGCCTCAGCACCTTCAAAATCTAATCTCAGACATTAGGTCTGCGAGGCTCAAAAAGAATTCAATGATCAAGTCCACGGTGATCGGCATCGGGATGGTTGGCGTGCGACTCAAGCAATCAACTGGACAGTTTGGCCACTCACCAGAGCAGGACCGAAGCTCCGGTGCCACGAAAAACAAAGTCCTCTCTGGGCTTTCCGGTGGGGCTCCTGCAAGCAACAAAAAGCCACAGGAGCAGCCCAAGAGCACAAGCGACACCCGGGATGAGGCGCAGTCACATCTTCCGTTCCCTGCCGACGATAACCAGGATGAGATGGCGCGAGAGCGAAGAAAGGCCGAGGCAAGACGCAATATGATGGAGACTAAGAAGAAAGCCTCTGCGGATACCCAAAAGGACGACTCAGGCCAAGAGTCGGCCGACACATCAAATGGCGGCTCCAGTGGTGGTGCCGATCTTGGGAATGCTTTCAAGGCTTCAATACGGTCTGTCGTCGCTCGCCAAGCGCCGAATGAAGCAGATGACATAGCAGATCCGAAAAGCCACCTTGAAACTAGCGCCAAAGCAATGGGCCTATCCGACTCCGAGTCAGAGAAAAGCGCAGAGGCCAGTTATCGACGCCTTTCCGAATCACATGATTACCCGTCGAAACCGGTCCCTCCCAAGCGTGAAAAAGAAGCAGTCAAATCTGAAGCCGAGCGACTTAAATCGCGCATCAAAGGTATTGATAAGCTGCGCTAACCTATATAAAATAAGTTTTATATTTAGGTAGGAGGCAAAAATGGCTGATTCATTCCAAGAACAAGATGGTATCTGCATCGTGGCATACCCTCAGGAGTATGTGATTGATGACGGTCCCGATGACTATGTGATGGCGACCGATCCTTCTGGTTCACCGATCAAGATCACTATGCCATCAACGGACGTAATGGATGAATTGCGATCGAAGTATGACGTCGACCACACTCCGTCGATCGCCCGTTTTGCTGATACCCGCGACGGTAATCCGATGGCATGCGTTCCATCGCCTGATAACGGGCCAGACTCTCCAGCTGGCCAGATTTTATTCCAGCAGGCGTTTTTAATGGGCCATGAGGGCGACATCCCTCATTTCCGTGCCGGCTGGGGGTCTGTTATTTGCCGGAATGATCGGAGTCTCGCGCCTGAATTTGGCATCGGTTTCATGGAAATCGACTATAAAGAACAGACACTCACCCCGACTCAGAAATCGGAATTTACGCAACTCAAGCAATCTTACGACGCGATCAACCGCAAGCTTTACGCGGCTGGAGAAACACCGTCTGGCAAGAAGCTGCAAAATGAGCTCGCGACAGTCTCCCGGCGAATGGATGAAATGACCAATCCCTCGTTCAGGGCTGTAATGATTCATCCAGAAGAGACCGTGAGCATGCCTCTGTCTGGAATCAAGAACATTGCACGGGAAATTGAGCACGCCGTTGATCGTTACAGTTACCAGGGCCGATTGGGCGGGTTTTTACTTCGAGTGACAGACGAGGCTGGCAGGGTTCAGCCAGGCTTGAGTGGCGAGGGATACGCGTGGCGTAAGGGCGCAGCGACCCAGGAAGCGGCAGAGGTGGCCAGAGGCTATCTGTACGCATCGGGCCGCGGCGACGTCCTAAAGAGCTATCAAAAGCAAGGCTATACCGTTGACATTATCCCTACAGAGCGAATCAGCTGCGGGCCAGGGGGGAACAACACGTATAAGCGGCCGGCGCAGATCGACACGCTCAGGAAGATGTACAAAGACAAACGCACAGGGGCAACTCTTGCTTACCCAATGGCACTTCGCCTCGCCACCACCCGAGACTATCAAAGTCACTTGCTGGCACGCGCATATCCCGTTGGGCCCGCGATGGGCAATCCATTGCAGATCGATCCAGAAGGATCATTCACGTACCCACTGAAGCTTGAAGGTGCCGACCTGGAGCTGGCGGGCCAATACAAGAACATGCGAACAAATCGTGAATTCTCTACCGATATGAGCTTACTCACAGAGGGAGAAAGCTACCGTGTCAGAGATAGTCGTGGAAGTGAGTTTAACGCTTCGTGCGAGGCTATTGATGGCTCGAACAAACTGGTAGTTAATGGCTTTGCCTTGCCGGAAGGCTTTGAGTTTTCACCGAAGTCAGGGCGGTTCGACCGTGAACCGGATCAGGCGCCTAGCGCGGAAATGAAAGCGGCTCCATAAGGAGCCGCTTTACTTATCCCGCCACCCTTCGTTCATAGTGATGTGAATTCCATTTTCTTCGTGGTGCTGTTTAACCAGCTTTTTCAACTCCACCAAAAACTTCCTGTACTCTTTGTTCTTTGGTGAATTCCTGCGAAACCACATAAAAGTCTCGGACTGGCGGCCAATCCCAGAAATTAAATTATCTGAGAAAAACGAACTCTCACGCATCCTCTTGTTCCGCTTTGCGAGGCGAATAACGGCTACAGACAGCGCCACAACGAGGATTGCTAGAATCACGCTGAAACCGATAAGGATGTTGTTTTCCTGGCCCATCAGGGTGTCGTCAATCGAGCCGACTCCATCCGAATGGAGGATGCTTCCCAAAAAAGAATCGTCCTCAGTAATGGTGCCTGAGTTTGATTCCTCAAGGGTATTTTCGTCCCTCGCCTTTATTCTGGCCCTCGCCTCTTCTGCTGCAGCTTGATACCGCTCTTCGGCCAACTGATCGCTGCGGGGCATTGGTGGTTCCCGACCAAGCCCTTTTTCAACTTCTTGAATGAGAGTAGTCATGTTTACCTCGATGGTGAAAAATCGAATCCGACGATCGAGTAGATTTCCTCAGCGATAAGCCGTTTATTCTTCTTGGTCAGAGCTTTTGCGGAATAATCTACCCCAAGGCCATCAAGTATTAAGTCCAGATTTTGGGCGACATATTCAAAGATGCTCACAATCGCTTTCGCAACATCTTTTTCGCCAGTTGGCTTTGTCACTTGGTCAGCCATCCGCTCAGCCACAACGCGCTTCACAGAAGCCCTCACCAACTCTGGAGGGTGATACCAGATGGTCGCCAGATTGTCTTTCAACGCACTGTCTTCGGATGCGCCGTAAGCCCTGAAGATTTGAGCGACACCGCCCTGCTTGGCCATGTATTCAACGACATCGATATTTATGGCTCTTACTTCGTCGTCTGCTGAGTGAGGGCGCCGCCAGCGAATAATTTGCCAGGCTCGCATTCTAGTCCCAAAGTGCTCATTCATCTTCTTAACGGCCTCATTCTGGTTCAGGCCGTGATTCTCTCGTGAGTAGTCGAGCCACCTTGTTATCAGCTTGCGCTCTTCAACAAGCTTACGCGGGGCGGGTATGTAGTGGTCTTCAGTATGGCTAGGCATCTATTTCGGCTCCATGGAATACACCTTTACTGGCAATAATACACCATGCTTGGTGTATTATCAATACCCATACATAAGACGTTTTATAGAGCGGAGGTGGGGGGCAATGTCGTTCTTTTGGGCGCTATGGGCGGCAGGCTTTGAAGCTTCCGCCCACGGATCATGGCAATCTATCGATTATGCTTAACCTTCTTTTCGATTCACCATGATTAGACGAAGGTCTCCGCGTATTTCAATCTCAACTTCAGGCCACTGTTGGCGGGCAATGGTTTCAAGATATTTTACATCTTCGTGAAAATCATCCCCAAAGAACTCGACGATATTGTTAAAGAAGTAGTGCTCACGATTTAGCTCAGGTGACCACATTAAGCGATAGCCGCGATCTGCGGTCATCATGAAGAGGATGTCAGACAAGTAGTTGGGAAGTGCCATATAGGGCTTACCAACATAGCGGTCTGCCTCGGTTTCGCCCAAAATGGCAGGCGCTTCGCCCTCATAAACGTAATAGGTGTAGGCTGCCAGTCGTTTCACCTTATAGTCCGCCTGCGCTAACACGTAATTAACAGCGTCATCCTGATATCTATCCCCTTTGAACCGTATCGGTTTGCTGATATTCAGGCCAGGTTGATAGAAAAACTGGTCGTTTTCTTTCTTTATTCTCTGCAAAAAAGCGGCGAAAGGAACGTAATCTTCATCAGCTGAAACGATTTCGCTTTTGCCTTCCGGGTGATAATAAAGCTGAGTCGGGTTGCCCTCTTGTGCGAACCCAGTCTGGACAATCAGCATGCTGATAATGGCGATAAAAATTCTCATTATTTAGGACCCGTCTTAATACCTGAATTATCGTTCTGCTCGAATGCCACTTCTTTTCCGCGTAGATGAGAGAAAGGATCGAGCTTTTGCTTTCTTTCAACATCAAACGATCTGTTTTGACTCAACTCCAACGCACTTCGCGGCTTGTTCGCTTTGGCATTGAATTCTGTAGTCTGCTTCAGGGTCGCAGAGGCCTTCTTACCGAGCATATTTGCAGAAACATCATCCAGCCCAGCTACCAGTTTCTGAGCCGACTCGGCGATCATTGCTTGCGGCGCTCGACCGTTGGAAAAAGCCTCTCCCGCCCTTGGGTCAGCAAACACTCCGGCACTTTGGTCCATGAAGTTTTTAACAAACCGGGCAGCCTGCTCCTCGCCAACACTCGATATGCTTGCTGTCATGCGAGCGGTGTCTGCGACCAGTGCTTTAATCGGCGCCTGAGGGTCCTCGGTAAGGTCAGTACTTGCGTATTGCTCTGAGCTTTCTTGTAGAGATTTTATAGCGCCTTCGCGATCCCAGTCGCCGGCGTACCCATCAAGCTCCTCACTCAACTGGAAAATTGACTGACTAACTTTTTGAACATCACCTGCATTCACCGCGGGGTTCTGGTTGCCTTCCGATATTTTGAAACTGCCATCAGACTGCTCAAGGCGAGACAGTAAAGACTGACGAGCTTGCCATTGCTCCTGCGACGGGCGCATTAGTACCCTCCCCTGTCGGCAAGTCTTGTTTTTTCGTCTGTCTCAATGAGAATTTCTTGGAGCTCGCGGTATTTGTCGACCACCAAACCTTGGTAAATATCGCCAGGATGATCCGTTTTGCTGTGATACCAGGCAACGCCTTTCCAAATATTCCCATTAACCTCGTTAATCTTATTTCTGAGATGCCACGCGGCAACTGCGGCATTGATACAAGGATCGTGCATAACTTCATGTTTTGTAATGCGAAAGTTTTCCCAGAGCTCTGGCAGATGGACCGTGTTAATCTGAAATGGCCCCATATCCCAGGATCCGTCACTATTCTGGTTCTTCTTTCCGACATCGCCGCGTTCATGTTCTCGGATTGCCCGCATGAGCAGCGGGTCAACTCGGTAAGCTTCTGAAACCTCAACAATACACTGATTTATAACCTGTTCTTGCTGTGGGTTGTCATTGTAAATGATTGGTAAATCGAGCATCTTACCGCCTCTTTAACTTGCTTATAGCGGCATTTTATTTTATTATTTGCAATAAGACAACATTGATTTGAATGCTTTATTGAAATCTTAGAGGAGCCTTATGAGCCAGTTTAATCCAGAGCAACAGAGAGCCGTTGAGGCGGGCTTTGGCCCGTTGGCGGTCGTTGCTGGCCCGGGCTCCGGAAAGACGAAAGTTATAGTCGGTCGGGCTGGAAGGCTCATTGAGTCTGAGGGTGTTCCGGGCTACAACGTTCTGCTCGTTACCTTTACGAACCAGGCTGCTCGCGAAATGAAAAGTCGACTCTTGAAAGAGATCGGCAGCAAAGCAGAAGGTGTGTCTTGTGGGACAATGCATGGCCAGATTTTGAGGCATGTTCTGAAAGGGTTCCCTGACTGCCCTCCAATGCAGCGCCGGGGTCTTTCTGGCCAATGGGGCATCCTCAACCCAGACGACCGCTCTGCTCTTCTGAAGCGGATCCACCCCCAACTAAGCGAAGCGGCTCAGGCGTTCATGTCCGACTCTAGCGTTTCTGTCGAGGAGCTGGGTGGTGTTATTAGTCTTAGCAAGAACTGGGGCTACTCGAAAGAGAAGCTTCGCAGGGGTCTAAAGGATAGCCACCCCAAGTTTAAGCTTTATAGTTGCGCCCTGGAGCTCTGGGATCACTATGATCGAGAGCTGGCTAGCAACCAGATGATCGACTTCGATGACATTCTCATTATCGGAGCTGAGGCGGTCACTGAGTGCGACTGGATCCGGAAGTCTCTCGCCAACCGGTTCCAGCACATTTTTGTGGATGAGTTTCAGGATACCAACGCAATTCAGTTTCGTTTCCTGAAGGCTGTAGCACTCGAGCACGGGAATCTCTACGTCGTCGGGGATCCTAAACAGTCTATTTACCTTTTTCGCGGGAGTATGCCGAGCATTTTTGATCAGTTTTTTGGTGCTTTTCCTGCCGGGGCTGTTGTGAATCTGAACCGAAACTATCGATCGGCGCCGCATATTGTGGAACTGGCAAACAAGCTAATTGGCACAATGCCAGATCGTATTGCCGAAGATAGAGATCTTCTTGCCGAGCGAGGCGATCTTATTACTGATGCTACCAACGCTTTCGCGCCTTTCTATACCCAGTATTCATCCGATTATGAAGAGGCTAACGCCGTTCTCGAAAGGGTCCTGGAGATGAAGTCTGCAGGCTATGGCCTGGGAGATATGGCGGTGCTTTATCGAAAAAATGCCTCCAAAAGAGCTTTGGAGCAGGTGTTCATGGCAAACAACGTTCCGGTAGTCGTTGCTAACGACAAGGCATTGTTTGAACGCAAAGACGTGCGAGACTTGCTCGCCTTCCTGAGAGCGGCATGGCAGCCGTGGGATAAACTGGCCTATCGGCGTCTTGTGAAGAATTTCTCGGTGGGCGTCACTGAGAAAACATTCGAGGCTGTTTTAGCCTCTGCCGGTGGAGATGTGTTTAAAGCAATTGACGAGCTCGCTGCCCGGCCTGGCGACCATGGTGAACGGTTCAGGAGTTTAGTTGATCAGCTAGCGCTTTTGCGAAAGCACGCCTACAAAGAGAGCGGCGAGGAGGTTCGTGCGGTTCTTGATCACCTTGTTGAGCACTACATTACCGCGGAGTACCGTGATAACGACGATCGACTCCAGCAGTCTGAAGAGCGTCTTGGGGTGATCGCGGACGAGGCAGCGCGTCTGATTTCAGGAAAGATGGACTCAAGGGACATCCTGGAGCGGTTCTCGCTGATGGAAACGGCGCATTCAAGCAAAAGCGATGACGCGGTTCAGTTAATGACCATTCACGGATCTAAGGGTTTGGAGTTTCCTGTCACTTTCTGTGTCGGCGTCGACGATGAGGCAATGCCAGGCGGCAATGTCGACCGAGAGGAAGATTTGAATGAGGAAAGACGAATTCTTTTCGTGGCAGTAACCCGCGCCAAGGATCACCTCTTCCTTTCCTCTGCTTACCGCCGGCGCCAAGGAAGCCAGGTTATCAATTGCGACCCTTGCCGCTTCTTATTTGATGTCGATCTGGTCCGCGCAGAGTCGAGGACGGCCACAGCGCTGACGGACAACCCGGCTTTCTCCAAATTGCCGCCGATCAAGATTCAGAACCCTGACGCGGCGCCAAAGAAACGGCCCGGGCGTGGGGAGATTGACCCAGATGCCTTGGAAGCGCTGCATCGTGATCCGGGTGCGCAAAAGCTTATCAAGCGGTTTAATGCCACGGTCTTAATGTGTATGCCGAAGAGCCCTGCAAACAAAGAGGGTGCGCAACGTGGGTAGTTTCGCCGGTAAGCGTTTGTGCGGAATTTTGCTGGCTTGCTTTTTCGCTTTGCCTGCTCTTGCAAACAAAGACATATCCAAGGCCGCAAACGCGCTGAAGGCCGGGAATTATGAAGTGGCCCAGTCGATCGCAACACCATTGGCTGAAAGCGGGGATCCTGACGCGCAGCTCCTAATGGGAATTATGGCCTTTTCTGGCCTTGGGGTTTCGCGTGACGAACGCCGTGCGCTTGAGTTTTATCAGATGGCCGCGGAACAAGGACAGGCAGCTGCCATGCACAATCTTGCTAGCATGCACTACCGGGGAGAAGGCGTTCCAATCAACTTTGCCAAGGCCCGAGAGTGGAACCAAAAGGCGGCCGAGTCAGGCCTCGTAATCGCACAGCATGATTATGCTTCGATGCTGGAGTCGGGAATTGGTGGAAAAAAGGATCTTGATGGCGCAGCCCGCTTCTATGACATGGCGGCGCGTGCAGGCTATCCAAATGCAGCCTTTAAATTGGCTCGGCTAATGAAATCTGGACCTCAGGCTAACCGCCAAATGCGGTTGCGTTACCTATGCATGGCCGCTAGTAAAGGGCATCAGCAGGCAAAAGCTGAGCTTGGCCCGTCTATTCAAAGTTGCCGGTAGGCATCTCCAATATCACCGACCAGGACTGACGTTATGACCAAGGAAAAATCGATTCTCCACTCGCCAGAGCAAGCTTGGTTTTCTGCGCAATTTTCGGCGTTCAATGAAGAAGGCAGTGCTCAGGCCAGGCTTTACCTTTATCCGAGGAAAGATGGCGAAAGGTATCCTGCCGATATTCGTGTAACTGCCAGCGAGGGCGATACCACTGAAAGGGTTTTTGAGGGTGAAGTCGAGTTTGACGGTTCACGCCTGAAGTTTTTTGAACGCTCAGACAGCGGCCTTGATCTGTGCACTTTATCCGCGGTTAAAGCGACAGATGAGGTTTTTCTTGGCGGCCCAGAGACAAACACCGGGCTTTTCGAACCAGAGATGGCGCTGCGAATCTCCCAGTTACGAGATCAAGGCCAAAGAGATGGCGCAAGCCAGGGTGGCCGTGCTGCGAAGGTCCAGCTGCGCTCAATGGTGGGTAAGGGGCGTCCGGTTGAGATCCGGATCGACCAACATGACAAGCATGATTCAACACTCCATTAACCCCTGATACAGGGGTAGACAGCCATCTGAATTCGACTTTTACGTGAGGAAATCTTCATGGAGCACGCGGTAAGCTATCGTCGCTCTTCCCTGCAGTCACTTATGTCCAAGGTTCGACCTTCTACATTTTTCGCCGGATTCTCCGGATTGGCGTTTCAGATTGTCACCTTCAAACTTATTCTGCTCGCAGGCTTTGGCGACGGGCTATCGCTGGCCCTGTCACTCACGATTTTTGTCACGATATCCGGCCTGGGCGCCGCGTTCGTCAATCGACTTCATGGCGCTAACGCGGGTCTTCTGGAGGTGGCGCTAGGTGTGTATGCAGCTGCAGTCTTTGGCGGCATACATCTTCATGGGGTGATTCCTTCCAGTCAGCTTTTGCACTCAGCTCCGGACGGCTTTGAGCTCCCTGTTCTATTGCTTATTCTCACTCCGATCGCGTTCCTTTCCGGGGCGCTGCTTCCAATATACGACCGAAAACGAGCCGGGGAAGGACGGCCGGCGTTCCCGCTGGTTTATGCGCTCTTCCATGTGGGCGGCGCCGTGTCACTGGTTCTAATCGAGACATCTTTGTTCCCAACCATGGGGTATGTCTCGACCGGATTGCTACTGAGCGGGCTCTCAATGCTGAATGGCTTTTGTGCAATGCCTTTGAAAATGGAGTTTTCGCCGCCGGTGGCAAGCACCAATCGAAGGGCTCAGTGGATTCTGGTTGGGGTGTCAGTAGCCACCGGCGTCCTTGGCATCGCTGTCTATAAATCTTTCGATTACATTGTGGGCCCGAACATCCGGAACTATACGGTTGTTAGTAGTGCCATCTTTGCGGGCCTGGGCATCTCTGGGCTGATTGTGGCCTTTTCCCGAATCAGCTTACGCACAATGGTGATGCTCACCGGCGCCGGCGTTATCGCCTTTCTCTTAGCGACACAGCTCATACACTCAATCGTTTTGGATCTGGTCGTTTACACCAATACGCCAATCTACGCGTTATACGCCATGGTTGCGGTGGCAATTGCCATCCCCTTCGCCCTTATCGGGCTCTCAATACCTGTTTGCGTACAGGAGGGGTTGTCCAGCTCCAGAGCTATCTTTTTGTGTTCTATTGGTAACTGTTTCGGTTACTGGCTCTACATCTGGACCGCTAATTACCAGATTGATTTTTATCTCCTGATCGTTCCTGCCCTACTTTTCCTGTGCGTCATTCCCCGGTCTGGTCTCGCTGTAGCATTGGGCTTTGTGGCAATCTACCTCTATTTTCCAAGCGTCCAACTTCCAGATGGATCGCTTCATCATGTCTACGCAGAGCAACGCTTCACAACGACCATTCGACACAAGGTTCGGCCGCTTAACGAAGACCCTGTAACCACACAATTTGAAGTGGATAAATCATGGAATACATGGGGCAACCCGGTCGACCTATTTGCAGCGGTCGCGAAAACAAACGATGAGATTGAGGATGTTGTCCGACCCTATGTTGTCAGCGGCTTTCAAAGCCTGAATTTAGGCGATATCTCGATCACCCAGTTTGGTGAGGCTGCCTCAGCGCTGATTCCAACGATGTTTGCCGATACAGACCGCCCGGCGCTGGTTATCGGTGCTGGTTCGGGAATTTCAGCAGGAGCGGCGGCTAAATTCTTCTCCGAGGTGGATCTTGTCGACCTCAATCCCGACACAGCGGACATGCTTGAGTATTTTGAAGACATAAACTGGAAAGCCGGAGAGACAACCAACCTGATTAATCAGGATGCTTTTTCGTTCCTGGGAGAGGCTAAGCAGGCCTCGAAGTACTCACTGGTTTTCAACACGGCTACCGGCGCCGGCTATTCCTTTTCGTCGTTCCTATATACGAGGGAGTTTTTCGAGAAATCGAAGGAGTCCATGACCGAAGATGGCGTCTTTGCTTTATGGGTAGACGGCCGCTCGCCTCTGAAAGGCACCGCCAGCTCCGTGTTCAATGCGCTTAAAGCGACCTTTGCCAACGTGAGGGCAATTCAAGCCTTGCCTTTCGGCAGCAACAGCCCTGGCTTCACTCCATACATGGTCATGATCGCCTCCGATGGTGACCTGACCGCAAAAGGCCTTCCCAAGGTTGCAGAGTTCCTTTCTTCCGAAATTCAGGGCGTGAGTGGGTCCGCCAGCAACTACATAAACATTTTCCCGACGCTGGAATATCCGGTGGAGCGGTTTGATTCTAACGCTCCGGTGGCCTCAATCCAGACCTTGGAGTATGCCTACAGATATCTTACAGTTCTGGATCTTATGCGTGGAATGTACTCGAAGGCCGATGCAGAGGGTTTTGGGCATCAATAACAACGACTTAAGTGAACTGTGGTATCAAAAGAACCCTGACGGCTCGATTGAGTACAGTCGTTTGGGTTTAACCACCTATCGAGCGATGTTCGATAAAGTGGGTATTGATATCGATGAAATCACTACGGTTGAAGAGCACCAGATGGCTGTTAAAAAGTCGGCGGCGGTGTCGGCAAAAGGGAATTAAAAAGTGGTTTCCTTCTTATCTTCAGATCGCCATATCACGAACGAACGCTTTGCCCGCATCAGTTGCGACCCAGCACCCATGTTCATCGGTAACGGCAAGGCCGTACTTCTCCAATGCACTTAACGTTCTGGTTGTGCAGGTGACACCTTGTCGCGCTGAACCGCCATTAATCGTCCACAGTTCGCCATGGCTAGGTTGAGCGCTCCATTTCTTGCCTAGCCACTTCATTACTTCTATCTGGACCGGTGACAACTTTTTCATAGTCGGGCTCCTATTTTATAGAACCTCTTATGGCAGCAGGCACTATTGTTAATGGCCTGCCATCCCCGTTAAACGGCCTGGCTGAAAATGGTGGGTATCCGGAACCTAGTGTGTAATTCCACTCCAGCCTATAGAGTGTCACACCACCTGTAAACCGGAATTGCGTGTGTGAGACCTCTGTCGTATCATCGGGTTTCTAAACCGGAACTAAGTGTGTATTCTGTCGTCAGAATTCGCACGTAGTCGAAGGCTCGACGAACGACAGGCCAGGAGTGGAAACATGGCGATTAGTCAGGCACGCATTATCGAATCTATGGAGCAGGTCTGCTCTAACCTCAATCCGGATGAGTTCATTTTCTCCTTCCTCGATGCTTACGGATTTCCGAAGAGCACCATAACTCGCCTCCGTAACGGTGATGACAGCCGAAATGTTGCCAGCGGTAATGACATTGGGCTGAAGAAGAAGCTCTACTTCCGATCTGTTCCAGAGGGAGCTGATTTGAATGCCGAAGCTGACTCGCTCAAGGCAAGCGAAGTGGTGTCACGGAACGATATCCGCTTTGTCATTGTGACTG
>Ga0307937_1000173_pt1 | contig 43340 bp, 45 predicted proteins | sample OrgLakmetagenom3_FD_201814 | JGI IMG/M metagenome (GOLD analysis project Ga0307937, IMG submission 201814) | Saline water microbial communities from Organic Lake, Antarctica - #3 | ecosystem: Environmental > Aquatic > Non-marine Saline and Alkaline > Saline | place: Antarctica: Organic Lake...
ATATCCTAGAATAACGCAGAAACATGAGTTTATTAAGCATCAATATTATAGCCTGCAAACATTGTTGAAGCAGGATAAACTTTGAGAGCAAAAGGATAGATTCATCAACAATCAAAGTACGACTTTGAACATACTGTAATTAAGTGGAAAGAAGGTCTAACCTTTATGCAGCAAATTATTAATAGATATAAAAAGATACTTAGACAAAGTTATAAAAAAGGCCCTGCAAGCATCAACTCTACAATGAGAAGCTCATCAATAAGTAGACATAAAGCCTCAAAAGTGGAACATTTAACTAAATACCATGTCACTAAAACTAATGTGGAAAACCAAGAAGCATCAGTAACTGTTAATAGTATACTTAAAAATTAAAATATACGGTTTTAAAGGACCATAATTTTTATAATCCAACTATAGAGCTGTATTATGAACTCACTAATAAATTCAGATTTTAAACATCCTTCAACTTGTGCTCCGGAAGATTTCTTAGACGAAGTTAGTCGCATGATTAATCAATCTATCATTAGAAATTCCGATGGAAAGCTCCGTTCGATTGCCCTGAAGCATTTTGAATCCAAAGGCAAAGTCCTTAGACCTATTTTTATTCGTGATCTAGCTTTATCGATGAATCTAGATTTAGCGTCGGTACTTCCATGGGCAGTAACTTGCGAAATCCTTCACAATGCAACTCTCATTCATGATGATCTTCAAGACGGAGACGAGATGAGACGAGGAAAACCTACCACGTGGAAAGAGTATGGAGCCGAGCAAGCCATTAATCTTGGTGATTTTTTCCTGATCATCGCGACCCAAGATCTCATAAAATGTTCTCTAAATTCTAAAAACGAACTTCTCCACCTTTTCACTGTGATGAGTTCACGAATCGTTAGCGGCCAAGTTGATGAGTTCGAATTAAATAAGCTTCAAACTAAAAATAATCTTTATCAGCAATACCTTGACTGTATAGCTGGAAAAACGTCCTCTCTTTTTTCCGGGCTGGCACTTGGAGTAGGACTTATAGCGGAAGCCTCCAAAGAAGTTCTTAACTCTTTGGAAGATATTTTTTTTCAGCTAGGTCATATTTTTCAAATTCAAGATGATATCCTCGACTTTTATGGCAACAAACAAAGAGGCTCGCGCGGCAGTGACATCAAGGAAGGCAAAGTGAGCTTCCTTATTGTTAATTACCTTGAGAGAAACCCTGAAGACTTCGGTTTGCTAGCTGGTATTTTAAGAAAAAAAAGAGTCGATACAAATGAAAATGATTTGAAGCTTATAGAGAAGCTTTTCAAAGATAATAAGAATCTTGAATTTTGCTTAGATCATCTTGATCAAAGAGTGAATGACCTGCGTTCTCATTCTTTCTTTGTAAGCAATACTGAATTGTATAATTTGGTAAATTCACTTGTAGAAAAGGTCCTAGCACCAATTGTTGAGATTTCACGTTTACATCTTAAAGTTTAGGTTTAAAGGAGAGAGTACAAAATGGATAAGGCAATAGTTATAGGTTCTGGTTTTGCTGGTCTGGCCTCAGCAGTCAGGCTCATCAAGAAGGGATATGATGTTACAATTTTGGAAGCGAGAGAAGACCTTGGCGGTAGAGCAGCCGTTTTCAAAAAAGATGGCTTCACTTTCGATGCTGGACCGACAGTTATTACTGCGCCACATCTATTAAGAGAGCTTTTCGAACTTCTTGGTGAAGATTCTAAAGATTTTTTTGAATTAATGGCGATAGATCCCTTTTACAGAATTATCTTTAATGATGGATCAAAATTTGATTACGTTGGAGATGAAGAACGAATTTTAGATAATATCAGAGAGATTTCTCCAGATGATGTTGATGGTTATAGGCGTTTAGCAAAGCACTCACAGGATATTTTTGATATTGGCTATACTAAACTGGCCGATGAGCCTTTTGATACGGTCTCATCCATGATGAGAGCTGTTCCAGATATGATCCGTTTACAAAACTACCGCTCAGTTTACGGCCTTGTTTCAAAATATATTAAAGACGAACGTCTCAGAATGGCGTTCAGTTTTGAGCCGCTTCTTGTTGGCGGAAATCCCACATCGATCACATCGATCTATCTGCTGATTCATTGGCTAGAAAGAAAATGGGGAGTCTATTTCGCTAAGGGTGGAACAGGAGCTTTAGTCGAAGCGTTCAGAAAGCTTTTAATTATGAAAGGTGCAAAGATTCATACCAATGCATCTGTTAAAAAAATTGAAATTGAAAGAGGTAGAGTAAAAAGAGTTATCACAACTGATGAACAAATCTTTCCATGTGATATCGTTGTCAGTAATGCTGATCCTGTAAGAGTTTACCGCGACATGATTGATAAAAAAGACCGCTCAAAACATAGTGACTTTCGCCTTGGATTGAAAAAACAATCGATGAGCTTATTTGTTGCCTACTTTGGGACCAAAAAACTTTATCCCGACCTTGCCCACCACACGATTTTAATGGGGCCACGTTATCAGGGTCTTTTAAACGATATCTTTTCAAAAAAAGTCTTGTCCGATGATTTTAGCCTCTACTTACACGCTCCGACTCGTACAGACACCTCACTTGCACCAGCTGGGCACGAGTGTTTTTACGTTCTCTCACCTGTCCCAAATAAAGAGGGAAAAACAAATTGGAAAGAAGAAGAGCAGCGCTACAAAGAAAAAATTTATCGATGGCTTGAGAAAAATCATCTACCTGGACTCACTGACAATATGACAGTTGATTTCTCCGTGACTCCCGACTACTTTGAAAATACTTTACAGAGTGAAAAAGGTGCAGCTTTTGGATTAGAGCCCTCTTTTAGTCAATCAGCTTATTTTAGGTTTCATAACAAATCAGAAGATATCGAAGGGCTTTATTTTGTGGGTGCAAATACACATCCCGGAGCGGGAGTACCAGGAGTTTTAAACTCAGCAAAAATCCTCGAAAAGATGGTTCCTGATTTAGGAAATAAATACAAAGGCGTTGGGATTACATTGCCAAAAAACTTTTCGTCCTCAAATGTAGAGAGTTCTATTGAATAATCAATCCTTTAAACAACTTACGCAAAGCTACCTTTTAGCTGATGCCGAAGAACTAATGGCCAAGCATGGTAAGTCGTTTTACTTTGCAAGTTTGATTTTTTCTCGAAGTGATTTAAAAAAAATTGCAACACTCTATCGTCTTTGTCGCTATATTGATGACTGCGCGGACGAGCTACCCAAAGAGCAATCAGCCCTCGCAGTTGCATCCATTTTGACAGACTTAAAAAATCCTCAAAATATCACTTCATTTAATATCCTCATGAAAGAAGTCGAGAGTTGGGGTGTAAAAAGAGAACATATTAGAGAACTTCTTCTGGGAGCCGAATTTGATGTTCGCGGTGGTGAGATTCGAACTGAAGCCGATTTAATGCTCTATTGCTACAGAGTCGCAGGAGTCGTGGGTCTGATGATGTGTCCACTCATTGGAGTTAAATCCTCGATAGCACAAGCTCATGCTATCGATCTTGGTATCGGGATGCAGTTGACAAATATTTGCCGAGACGTATCTGAGGATGCCGCTCGTGGGAGATGCTATCTTCCAAATTCGGAATCTCTCAAAACTATGGAGATGAAAAATTATATAAAAAAGACTCTGGACACAGCTGATGTTTATTATAAAAGTGGTTACGAGGGTTTGTCCTACATTCCTATTAGGGCCCGGTTTGTTATTTTTTTGGCCGGCGAGCTTTATCGTCATATTGGATTAAAAATACGAAAGAGTAATTACGACGTCTCTGGTGATAGAATTTATTTGAACTTGGCAGAAAAACTGATTGTGACAGTGAAGAGTATTTTTAAACTTAAGAGATCTTTTTTTTGGAAGCCAAAAAATCACAAGGATGAGCTTCACTTATTGATTCACGACTACGTGAGTGAACAGAAGTGACCTATCTTCAATTTCTTATCATTTTCTTAGTTATTCCACTTGCTGTTATTTTAGCTTTATATAAAAAAAGTGACCTTCCCCATAAAAAAGAGTTTCGCTTTGGAATTACTCTTCTTATTTTTCTAGCGGTAACGTATACGACTCCTTGGGATAATTACTTGGTTAAAACTGGGGTCTGGATGTACGGAGAGGATACAGTCCTTGGAACCATCGGTTATGTCCCAATAGAAGAGTACTGTTTTTTTGTTTTACAAACGATTTTTTCGGGTCTTTTATGTTTCCTATTACAACAAAAATTTCCCCTTATTAAAGTCGCTCAAAAAATAAATTTGAATAAGATCGTTGCCCTATGCTACGCTATTTTGTTTCTTCTGGGACTGACTTTCCTCAACTTTGAAAAAACGAGATATCTAGGTCTTATTTTAAGTTGGGGGATGCCAGTTATCCTTTTGCAATGGTGTGTTGGTGGAAATTATCTGCTCGCAAATAATAAACTTCTTCTTGTTTCAACTCTCCTACCAACATTTTTTCTTTGGATTGCAGACGGTCTTGCAATAACATGGGGAATTTGGACAATTTCAGATACCTATACCATTGGTCTAAATCTGAGCAATCTCCCTTTTGAGGAAGCCGTCTTTTTCCTTTTGACTAATTTAATGGTTACACAAGGACTGATTCTTTTTGTCGTCATGAAAAAAGAGATTGCAAAAGTTAGGTCTATCCTGAAAAGGTTACTTAACTATTCAGGCAAAGATAGTTAAATTATTTTATCTTCTTCAACTTAGTTGCAACTCATCTAATATTCATTAAACATAATTACTCTTTTCCTAGGTTGACAATTTAATGCGCCTAGTAAATCTCATCGATTGTGATAATAATTTTACAAAAGTCTCAGATTATTGAGAACACGCAAAATATTTTTTTTGTATTCGTAAAACACAACTTAGACAAAAACTATACTCAATATCTATTCTTGTTAGATTAAGTAAAAAAAGGAATAATTTAGATAATATCTATACTTAACAGGAGAAGCTTTATGCCTATTTTATCAGTCGGTGAATATTCACTAGTCTTCAACATGCTTTCGTTAGCAGTTGCAGCTATGCTTGGATCATTCGCTTTTTTCGTAATGTCACAGAAAATTATCGGAGCTAAGTACAGAGTTTCGATGATAGTATCATCACTCGTTGTACTTATCGCAGGTTACCACTACTACAGAATCATGGGTAGCTGGGAAGGTGCATTTGCTCTAGTGGACGGTTCTTATCAGCCAACTGGAAAGCCATTTAACGATGCTTATCGTTACGTAGACTGGCTTTTAACAGTACCTCTTTTACTTGTTGAGCTAGTTCTTGTTCTTAACATAAGTAAAAAAGGTGGATCAGGATCAATGCTATCTAAACTTGTTATCGCTGCCGTTCTTATGATCGGTTTAGGATATCCAGGTGAAATTTCAAATGATCTTGCAACAAGAAATATCTGGGGTGTTCTTTCTACGATTCCATTTATCTATATACTTGTTGTTTTATGGGGTAAACTTGGTTCAGAAATGTCAAGTGCAAGCGAAAGTGTACAAGCACTTTTCAAAAATACTCGTTACCTTCTTATTGCGACATGGGGTTTTTATCCTATAGCTTACGCAATTGGAACTTGGGGTGGTTTAGAATCAGCAGGATCAATTGTAGCAGTACAAGTTGGTTATACTATCGCTGACATCACTGCAAAATGTCTTTACGGTGTTATGATTTTTGCAATTGCTTACCAAAAATCAAATGAAGATGGAACACTTCCATCTCAAATTGAAGAAAAGCAGCTTGCCCGATAGACAATCATTAGCTAGTTTTAAAATAGCACTTTGGACTAAGATCGCAACAACTGTTGCGGTCTTAGTTTTTTTATCCACAATATGTCTTAATTATTTTTTTCCAAATCTAGATTATCGAATCAATCTTCTCATCACTGGTCTCATTTTTGTCGGAATGCCTCATGGAGCTCTTGATGTATATATCCTTAAACAAATACTCAAAACAAAACAACGTTTTCTAATTGGTTTACTCATATACATTGGAGTATTGATACCTATTATTATTCTGTGGCCTCTTTACCCTACGGTGTGTTTTCTTTTTTTCTTGGGCTATTCTTTAATTCACTTTGCAGACAGTGACATGCAAGAATCCGCCTCTCCAGCGATGATCAAGGCCATCGAATTTTTGGCAAGAGTCAGTTTACCTTTTTGTCTTCCCTTTATCTTTCACCAAAGTGAAACCATTGAAATCGTAAAGTGGATCCAACCACAAGTAAATATTATGCCATTTAAAAGTATTTTTTTCTTTTTTGGTTACGTCTCTTTGATCTTTGTTGCGGTCTACACCGTTTTAAGATTTCTTAATTCTTATAAAAAATTAAAAGATATTGAGCTAAAAAGTTTAGAGCCTTTATTAATATCGGTTCTCTTTATATTAATTAATCCTTTATTGGCCTTTGGCATTTATTTTTGTTTTATTCACTCAATCAAGCACGTTGTAAATGTTTTACAAAATATAAAAATTAATTCTCCACTAACTATCTTACCGTACTGGCTAATCCCCTTGTCTGGTTTACCTGTTTTGTTTTATCTGTACTCTGCAAATCAGGACATTCTTGGAGAGAGAGTTTTTCAATACATCATTATTGTCTTAAGTTCATTGGCCTTGCCACACGCTCTTCTCATTCGTTTTGGGAAGTCGAAGCTTATGCTCAAATAGAAAGACAACATACGCGGTAACCTTAAACGGTACTAAAACCTAATCATCTTAATCTTTTGAATATACTAATTGGAAGGCTTAATCTCAATCTCTCTTGTAATTGTGTGAGAGGGACAGTTTAATGCAAAAGAATAGATAAACTAATATCAGTCATTCGTCTTATCTTTGTAGATATGAGTAATCCACAAGACAATCGATCCAGAGAGAATAGCGAGCGCCGCTACGATATTATTATAGGGAGAATCAAGTGAGAAACTAATCCTTATCATAACAGTAGAAACAACAAAGCCCGCATTACGCATGAGAATCTCGTAAGAGCTATTATAGACCATGGAAATAAGCAGGATGAGAATGTCTGTAAAGATCATCACACTGAACAAATCTACATAAAAAAGTGTTTTATAATTGATAGAAGGAGCTTCACCAAGATAGGCGACACCATACACATCGGTTGCCCAAAAATAAAAGCTTTTCATGGAGAAGTAACACAATAAAAGTGCCAAAAGAGCTGAAACTATTTTTTTGCTCATAATGAAAGCTTTAAGTTTCCCATCACTATTAACTTGCTTTAACTGCCCGTGTTTAATTACTATGCGGTGAAAAAGTGCAACTAAGGCGAACATAAGAATCCCGCCTCCCATATCAAACAAGATTTTCTGCAAAATATGTAAATCACTAGAGAAGTCAAAACTATCAAAAGCCGCAATATCCTTAAAAACATTTCGTAAGGTAATTAAGGATATTATTTGATATTGAATTTTAACAGAGATGGTCAAAGATTGAGGAATAGAAAATATGAGAACTAGTACCTCATAAAACAAAATAAAACTAAAGGGCGTGTAAATAGCCTCAAGATAATTTTGGTTCAAACCCATTAATAAAGGATGATGGCCTAAACCGCTTTTTGCCATGAGGATAAGTAAAAGGTGTGTAAGAAAGCCAAACAAGGCTAGGCGGTTGAAAAACGGACCTAAATTTTTAATATCTAAATTTGATAAAGTTTTAAGCATTAATAACTCCCCTGTGAGACATTATCTGATAGAAAGCTTTAAATCAAAGACTTTTAGCTCTACAAAGTGAAAAGTATAAAATTCTGTAGGTATAAATATCACAGTAAGATAAAGAGATAAAATCAACACCTAGTATAACTTTAAAAAAGAACTTTTGAGGATAAAACAAAACAAATAAGTGTCGAAAAGTTATCATATGAAGACGTATTAGAAACAAACTCGCCTTTGTAATCCTTGGTGAAAACAATAGAGTTATTAAAGGTCTTATTTGGTATTGGTGTAGATAGACACAAGTTTTTATCCAATTAAATCATTGACGATTATTCCAAAGGGTAGCCAAAATAGTCACAGCACTCTTTTTTCTAGACTGCTTCAGACAAGTAAGGACAGGTTCGAAACTTTTAGAGTTTTGTTGTTTTTAAAATATTACGCTACATCTTGTAAGTCAAAGTCTGGAAATAAAATGACTGCAGGGTGAACTTTTAAAGCTATTGCTAAAGCCAAAGCTCTCTCTCTACCTATTTGTCTTGTCTCGCTTTCAAGAGCTGAAATATTACTTTGACTCATACCAGAAAGCTCTGCAAGTTCAGCTTGAGATAACTCTTGCAATTCACGTAGAGTCCTTAGCATTTCACCTGGAGTCATCTTGATATTAACTTTTGCTCTTACTAAGTCTTTTTTACTCATAAAGTACTCCCATTAGTATTTATGTGGTGTAACCTCGAAAATGTGTATTTCAAGAACCTCATTTTGGATCTTGTATATAACCCTCCACTTGATTCCTAGACGAGAAGATCTGTATCCTTTCCACTCGCCCCTCAGAGATTCGTCTCTAAAGCCTTTAATCAATTTCAAACCTGCTGGCCCTGAGATCTCAACAATACGCTTCCAAGCTTCATACCTTTTTAGTACTTCAACTGGAGCCTTTTTTAGGGCTTTTGATACTGATTTCTTTTCGAACACGTCCCACATACACTAATGAGTATATATGCAAATGAGTATAAAAGCAAGCCTAAACTCTGCACTAATCGACCTCTACTAGAGGTTATAATACCTAATAGATAGGTAAAAAAAGCATGTAAACATTTAAATAGATAACGATTTTTCCAAAGGGTAGCCAAAATAGCCACAGCGCTCTTTTCTCTAGACTGGTTCAGATAAGTCGAGACAGGTTCGAAACTTTTAGATTTTTGTTATTTTCATTTTATCACTACATATCCAGTTAATCTCGTCACTATATGAATTTTAACATTGTACAAAATACTAATATTACTCAGACTTCTTTCTATATTTTTTCATGAACTCCTCTCGCTTTTTCTCCATCTCCAATTGTTTCTGCCTAACCAATTCATTTGTATGCTCAATGGTTTGTTTGGCGGTCATTCTAGGTTGTGCTGAATCTTCTTCAGCCTCTGAACTATAACTTGAAAAGCTGCACACTATTAAACTCAAAACAATCCATACTTTAGTATTCATATAGTCTCCTGGTTATCTAGTTTGAAAAATCGCAATATACATCACCGTTTTCATAGTTAGTGTTAAAAAATCCTATTTTCCCAGATACGTAACACTGACTGTATAGCCCACCGCCACTAAAGACGCTCCCGACTATAGAGACATATCCGAGAGCTTCTCCGTTAGCAATCCCTCCCGCTGAACCTATAAATGATCTATAAAAATTATTTGATAAAGCATCCACAAGTGCATTATTAACAGTTCCTCTCAACTCGAGGTTTCCCCTAACGGTACTATTCGTGACTGTTCCACCTCTGAGATGATTTACATAAAAATCACCGTTAGGTAGTTCAAAGTAGTTATTTCCTATATAGTCAGAGTTATTAACATCCCCCTGAAGAAAAACAATCCCTTCAACTCGTCCATTCATTGATTTTGCACCGCTTGCAAAACTAATAAGTTCACTTCCAGTTCCAAGAAAAGTTCTAATCATAGCTGATTTATAATATCCCTGGTCAAATGTTGAATTTTCAATAATAGAAATTCCACTATAAACAAATCCGTTTGTGAAATCAGAGTTATTTGCAATAATATCGGCATTAGTAAACATACTGTTTTCAATCATGGAGTTACTAAATGAGATTGTGTTTGACTCTCTCCCAGGAATTGGATTTAAAGTAGAGTTGGTTATAGTTGTATTTCTTAGATCAAAGTTAGTGTACAAAGCAGCATTGTCACCAATACAAATATTAGAATTCTCAATAAAGTTAAAGGAACTATCAGAACTTATATCTAGGTATGAACATGAACTACCAATAGTGGTATTCTCGACTATATAATCTCCAGAAATCAAGCCGATATCAGCTGTAATTCTAGAGTCTCCACAAACTCTCGCATTATCTACAACTCCGAATCCTTCAGCAACTTCCGAGTCAGGAGAAATAAATCCTCCATGGATTGTTTCAAATGCAAAGTCATCTTCGACATTATCATTATTGCAATCATTAATTCCTGCTCCCAATCTACTGGAAAGATCAACTAACTTTTGAAAAAATGTATTCCTAAGCTGACGAAGATTTCCTTCATTTGAACTTGAAACATAAGTCAGCAAGAGGCTGTGATTATTCTCCGAGTCTTTACCTTTTCTGGGATCCGGCAGAGGGGGAGTAATCAAACCAAAGTTTGGGCTTAAGCGTCCAGGAACTGTCAAGATTTTATCTTTATCATTAGTCAAATATTCATATTCTTCTATCTCGATATTGCTGGTGGGAGTTGCAACCTGTAAGTTACCAATTCGATGCTTAAACATATCAATGGTTTTATTGTCTCTAACTATTACGTTGTTATTAACCAAGTCTTGATACGCAACATTAACAAAAATATTACCTTGTGAATGTGAGATTAAGATCAAGTTTTTATCTGCAGCAAGAGTTTTAACAATCTCATCCTGTAGATTGACTCCTATTTCTCCAGTAGAATTATAGAGAGTTTGAAAAGCTCCACTGTCATTAAACAAATCAAAGACCCCATCCGTATTTTTGAGTTTCAAACTCTCTTTTGCATAAAGGTTCATTGCAGTGTGATACACTGACCTCCATACCTCATCCAAAGACATATCTTCATATTTGTCCAGAGTGAGAAGAACTAATGACTCCATGAAATCTGCGACAGCATCACCGCTGTCATTTAAGCCAAATGTCTTGTTGAAAACTAAAGAAAATTCTACTTTTTCATTTATATCTATCAAATAATTTAGGCGATTAATCTCGACTAGATCCTCTAGAAATGTGATAGACCGTAGAGCATCAACCATCTCATTCTCTTGACCATTAACATATATTATTTTTGTTCCGTTTTTAGAATTATAGGTTTTCCCAGGCTCCTCCACTTTTACTGTTGCAGATATTTTAAATGACAAAAAGATTGTTAATAGTATACCTATGTGGTTCATATTTTTCCTTTTCTTAAAATAGTTTATTTGCAAAGCTCTAATTTTGATCTACCATCTCTTACCAACTGCATAACCCTTGGAGATCGCCCAGACCCACCTAGTTGATTATTATATTTGATATTTGCCAAAATTCTTTTCTTAGTATTAAACAATAAAATACGTTGTTCACTCTGCGCTCTACTCATCAAATCCCAAGCTATACCGTAACCTTCAGGGTCTCTAGGTAAAAGAGCAGATGTACAGTTCAATGCCTCATCCCACGAATAAGATGCATCAATAGAAAGTTGCTTATCATTGAAAACAGTAAAAATTTGCTGTGACGCTCTTGCCATCTGTTTAAAAGCTTTTCGCATTTCGGTATTATCTGGAAACCTATTATTAATCCATATTTCTACATCATCACGTACACCGTCACTATCTGAGTCTATACCAAGTAATGTTGAGTTATTTAAAGTCTCATCTGGCATTGGTGGGATGAAGTCACCATTTGGATCGAAGTCCCCCCAATCTATAGAGTACGAAAAACTATAAGGCACAGACTGGTTTCCATCATTATCTGTAGCCACAACGGTAAAGTTGTAATTTCCCTTTTTAGTAAATCTAAACTCTTTTGCTTCTTTACTGAAATTTACTTCAAAGGGCTGTATTAAAGTTCCATCTTCATGCTCTGCCTTTATGTATTCATATTTTACAATTTCTCCAAACTTATCTTCAAATCCAGTATATATGTATTGAATTCTTGGGTCATGCCCACTTACATCAATGTCATTGTAAATTCCAACAGGAATGAAATCTTCTTTTCTCCATGTATTGTTCTCAGTTACAGTTAGAGTATCAGATTTATTTCCATCTTCATCGACTCCGTAAAACTCGTAAGTCCAAAGCCCAGGCTTCGTAAGTTCTACAGCATTATCTTGAGTGCTAAATGGCTCGAATAATGGAACTACTTCTCCGTCCTCGTGAGTAACTGTATAGATATATTCAACGATTGGCTTAGTTGAAGTAAAAGCTGCGCCAATATACTTTACGTTTACAAATAATTGTTCTGTAGAGATGTAATGTCCTATCAATTTAGGGGCAATACTATCACCTTCAAATTGAATTAACTTTTGACCTCCTGATCCTGACTGATCAGTTGAATCAAAAGCAAATACTACTACGGTGTATTCTCTGCTCGCTTCAGGTACTGCAATAGAATATTTATCATTTTCTGTGTAATGATCTACGTAGATTTGAAAACCTCCTTGAAGATTCGTTGAATACAATACATAACGATATCTAAGGTTTTTTCCATCTTCAAAGTCTGTACTAGCACTAGCATCAATTTGGTAATGACCATTAAATTCTTCAATTTGAGTTATTGTATACTGAGTGTTTGGTGATGCATTTGTAATTTGAACATTTCTTCTTTCACTAATTGCTATGTTTCCAGCACTATCCTCAATTTCAACTTGTATTTCAAATTGACCTTGTTCTTGAAAGACTAACGTTTGAGCAAAGAAATCAGATGTAACTCTATCGAATTCAATATTATCTTTATATGTAATATAAGTAAATTTTACGATATCGCCTGCATCTGAAGTTGATGCTGATGTATCCACTCTTACGAAAGCAAAATCTTGATCGTGTTCAATTTCTATATTAGCTATGATATTTACTAGTTTCTCTTTCTTTTCGAAAACTCCATAACCGTAAGTCGAATATAATTTCTTTTTCTTCTTTTTATTTTTCTCGTAAAGAAACTTAAAATATGTCTTAAACTCACCTACAGGAAGGTTCGAAATATCAATCGTTGCAACTATATCAGTTCCCTCTTCAACAGTATCAATACTATTAGTAGGTGAAAAAACACTACCAAGTTTGTAGTAGATTTTTTTTACTGTATATTTGTTCTTCTTACTACTGAGCTTTATTTTTAGTAGGCTTTCATTACTTGATAGAATTTCTGTGATTTGAATTTTTCCAAAAAATGCTTTGAATAGTTTTTTAAGAAAACTTTTCTTTTTTTCAACAAATGACCTTGAAATTCTTGTAGACTGTTCCGGAGAAATGAGATGAGTAACAACTTCACCTTTTTTAAGACAAATTAATTTGTCATATTTATTCTCAATCTTTTTCAAAACATTTTTTTTGAATCCTTTATACTTTTTCATTTTCTTTTTAACGTACTCGCGCTTCATTTCTTTACTATAATTAGGAGTTTGATATTTGGTTGAAGAGTAAGCAAATGAAGAAAGAAATAAGTTTAATAAAACTAGAATACTAATTAATTTCATATAACCTCAGAATTAGTTGATTGATTTAAATTAGTATCGACCTCTACAATGAATAAACTTAATTAAATTTTCTTAACATCTGAATCAAATCGAAGAGATCTAGCACCACCAAGGGAGTTAGGTGAAAATTTAATTTTAATTAAGGCTGTGTCGAATTTACACATGTTTAGCGATTGCCAGAAAAGCTTGCCATAAATCTGTTTAAAAAAATTAATGATGTTTAAAATGTTGTTCAAATCCAGATCAAATTTAATATTCTAAGATAAAGAATAACTACGAACAGTAGTCCAAAAAATCTTGGGAGATTACCATTTACCGCAAAGTAGCCACATAAAACAGACAAAAAAGTCAATAATATCAGGTACTTCGACGGTGGTGGAGGTGGCCTCTGACTTGTAACCCTCTCAAATCATTAACGATTTTTTCAAAGGGTAGCCAAAATAGCCACAGCACTCTTTTTTCTAGACTGGTTCAGACAAGTCGAGACAAGTTTGAAGCTTCTTAGAGTTTTGTTATTTTCACATTAAAACTATTTTAGTTATTAGTCTATACAGTTCTTTTATATCAATTTTGTAGCTTGATGAAATATATTTCGCCACACTCCATTTTCATTTTTCAAAGAGAAGACCTTTGACAAATAATATCATTAGAATCGCCTAGACTTGTTTTCGTTTTATAAATAACAAAACCGAGTTCATCAGTAATTCGTTTAGTTCTATGATCAAACGATTTGAAAGCAAGTCCTACTTCGTTATCCTCAAATATTCCTTCTATGACCTCAAGCTTATTCTCAATATCTCCATTACTCCTAACCTCCATGAAATCTTTAGAAATGAGTTCTGATAATTTGGCTTTTGAAAGACGATACTCATCTAACTCGAGACATTTTTCTTTTTCAATTAAAAAATCAAAGTTCATTGATACTTGTTCCTAATACTTAAGCGTGTAAAAATGTACTACGACTTCCAAGCTCCGTAACCTCTCTTAAACCTTTAGTCAGCTTTCTTGTTTCGGTAACCTTTAGAGTCGGAACCTCTACCGCTTGCTCGATAAATAGCAGATACTCTCTAATTCTTGGAGCATGTTCTGCTAAGACATTAAGATATTTTATTAATTGATCCACAGAGTATTTCTTTATCTTGTAATTGGTAATCTCTGAGATCCTACTTGTAGGAATCTTAGTCAATTTATGTAGATCTATCGCTTTCATGCTTTTTTCATTAGCATATTGAACAAAGTGCTTACAAAGACTAAGCTTCATCTTATCCTCAGTAGATAAAGATGTTTTGTCTGTGATATGACTCAGTTTCTTTATATTTTTTTCTGCTTTATTTATTCTTTTTAAAAGTTCTTCATTAGTATAGTTCATATTTACCACCCAGGAATTAAAGTTATAGTGTGAATCTCTTGTTCTTTGTCGTAATGGGTATCAAAAATCATTACAAACTCTTTGTCGAAAAACTTCCCCTTGATCGGGCAGTTTATACGTATGCTATATTGAGAAATTTTTCCTTTATAATCATCTGCCATTACCTCTTCACCATCAAGTAACATTATGAATTTCTCAATATCTCGAACAGTAAAACTAGATCTTCTTTTAATATTTAGCTTTCTAGTCTTCTTATTGAGTCCATGGTTGATGTGATCAATCTCAATAATGGCAGTATCAATTGTGTTTCCGTTGAAACTGATAGATCTCTTTAAGCTTATCTTTTCAATCTTGCCTCTATCCATTTCAGGCTTCTTATTAGCCATTATACTTCCTTTATCGGTAATTCGGGTTGGGAAATTACATTATTTTGTAATATTGTCAACATTACTATATAATTCAATAAGTTGCAAGGCTGTATTACAAAATACTGTAACATTATGCCCTATACAATATATAAAACTTCTCAGGCAATTTTTTAAGTTTATAACAGAGCTTTACAGCGATTCTTTCCAGAGTGAGCTAAGAAAAGCCAATTTGAATTTAACTGTTTATTTAAATGTATCAAGTTATACCCATCCATCCCAACTGGGGCGGATTAGTTACAGTTGGCTCCAACTCTTTTTATAGCATTTTTGGCACTTCTTAAATGAAGCTTGTCGTTCTTTAAAGGCTTCATCTTTGTTCGATCTAAACGCTTTAATAAATTCTTCCCTATCAAACTCATCCTTATAAGCTTCACTCGGAGTTGCTCCTTCAAGCATAGTGTGTGGAATTATATTATTATATTGATGAACAAACTTATAAAGTAGACGATACAATGCCTGATAGCTCTCTACTGAGTTAAGTATAAACTTTTGTTTCAATTGTCTGAAGACTGCTTCAACCATTGAATTAGAATAACGAATATCTTTTTTAGCAATAAGTTTCCTAATCCCTCTGCCTAATAATAACCTAACAGGTGTCTCCCCTGTATTTTCAGTCCCTTTGTCCGAAATTATAGCTCCTTGAAAATCTGGTGATCTCACAAAGGATTTCATGAGCGTTTTATATGTTAAATCCATTTTCTTATTTAAACTAAGCTTCCACCCTACAATCATTCTTGAATAATTATCGACTACAATTTGAAAGTAGGCCTTAGTCTTACTTCCAAATTTGATTTCAGTGATATCGATATGCCAATACTCATCTACACTTTTTGCTCTCAAGCCATTACGATAAGTAATCTTCTTAAACCGTTTATTACGTCTATCGATTCCATATAATCTTAAGTATTTATACCAAGACTCTAATGAGCAATTTAGAAGATTCTTTCTTTTACAGTAATACATTAGACTAACTGTAGAGAATTTTTTGAACTGCTTTGAGTTTGCAAAATGAACTAATTTTCTTTGCTCTTCCATTGTTAGTTGAGATGGCCTTGAAACTGAACATTTTTTATTATCATTATAAGTACATCCTAAAACTTCACTTCTCCACCTGTAGTAAGTTGAACTTGATATTCCCAAACAAGCGATTATCTCCTTTATAGCAAGTATCTCTTTATAATCTTCAATGAGCTCAATTATGAATTTACGCGTCTTCTTCGATTTTGAGTCATAGAACTCTGAATTTTTGAATGTATGACTTATACACTCTTTTAGAATAAAGCTCTTAGCTTTCTCTTTATACAATTCATTATCAATACTTTTGAGTGCCACTTCATAAGTTGAAGCTTTATCACTTGTGGTGACTTCTCTAGAATGATTGAGCCAATAATTAATTGTCGTTCTTGGAATATTCAGCTCCGGGAAGAGATTCTTATTTCTCGATTCAATGATCAGCTTTTTAACCATAGGATCATATTTTCTATATTTCATGGAGGCTCCTTTTATTAAAATGGGATCATGTGGTGACGAAAATTCGTCAGATGATTACTGGATTAACGGTATTTTCAGGAAATTATGTGAGTAAACGAAGGTTTATAGTTGAATCTAGGCAATCTTCGCAGGATTTTGAAAGATTAAACTAGGAGGTTGGATTTCTCTTGGGAGCACCAGAAGCTGATATCGTGATTCTCATTGATACACATCACAGACTGTATGGACTTCCTACTAGTTTCTCCTCACATATATTAAAGAAGGCATTAATCTTTACTAATGATACTAGACTGGAAGACAGAAGACTTTTCTACGTAGCTCTTACAAGAGCAAAGAAATCTCTGTATATACCAACAACTACTATTCACATATCTTCGTTTGTTGAAGAAATTATTAAAATGGGTAAAGATAAAATATCAGTTGAAGATTTATCTGATACCCTCCACCATCAAGCAAAAAATAAAATTAAGCCATATGCTCCATGCCCTCTTTGCAAAAAAGGTAAAGTTGTCAAAAAATCTAATTCCTATACTCAGAAAAAATTTCTTGGATGCTCAAATTGGAAAATAAGTAAATGCAAATGGACGCAGGAAATAGTTGAAGACGAAGCTGCCTAATTTAAATTCCTAGTGCTATCCCGTAAGCAGCATTGGACAGTATTCGATCTTTGTTTTCTTTTTACAATGTAGCCTCAAAGTATTTTTATACTGTGAGGATTTTTCAGTAAAAACTAGTTCTGGAAGTCCAAAAATGTTGTTAAGTTTTGTTGTAAACACAAGTTCTCCTTTCTTCAAAATATATTTCAGCGAATACATTTTATCAGAAAATGAGCTTGTGTTTACTTAACTAGTTTAGTTGGAGCGCACTGCTTCCCACCTTGGATCGAGAAGAGCCATGTCAGAGTATTTATTTATATGGACAATATTCCAACGAAGCCTCTCAGAAAACTCCAATTTTTCAACTAGCTGTTTATAAATATTAAACTCTTGAAAAAGATCAAAGTCTTTCTTCCCTCTTTTAGCGGTGTCAATGATTTCATTCATCATTTTAATTTCTGTTCTCAAGAGTGATCTATTACGTTTTTCGCATTCTTCTATATTTCTAAAAGCACTAAGCAAATTATATAACTCAGTATTTTTAAAGTTTTCATATTTAGTAGTAAGTGTACTTTTTAAATTAATAATTCGAACTCTATCCTTTTCAGAAAGGTCAACTTTCCTTAATCCAATGAAAATTATCCCTGATGATTTTTTATGGAAATGATTTTCTTGAGTGCCAAGCGACTTAAATTTAATAAGTGACTTCGGTGATAGGTTTATAGTCAATAGATATCTTAGCTTTGAAAGTTTAGATGCTTTTTCATTTGTGCTAGACTCTTGTGCAAAATACTCAAAGTAGTTCTCGCAAGTATTTGATTTAGCATTGAAGCTAAAAAAAACTATTAATGTAAGAACTAATTCAATTTTCACTCATTATCCTAATGGTTCTTATAAACCGTTTACATTTCAATTCTGGAGTGAACCCTTAACTTAGGACACTCCATTTCTTTGTCTTAATATTCAATATTGTGTCTAAACTCGTTTTTTTATTTATCACTTTTAAAATAATAACCCAGTGTTAGCTCTCCATGAGCATCTTTCATGAGAGCATGTGCAGCACCAATCGCAAAGACTTCTCTAGGCTCTATAGGTTTTGCCGATAAATTTGAATTTCTGATAAAGCGATCCTGAGCTACGAAGTCTCCAACACATACTTCCTTACTGCTCCACCCTTCATCAACCAAATAAGTGTGGCAAGCATCTGGATCATTATGAAACACTTCAAGAGGATGAAGCTCTATCGTCTTTCCGGTATTTAGCTTTACTGTAATACTACTTTTAATTTGAAACCACTCTGGACCACCAGTTTGTTGAACAGAAACTATGATTCCTGATTCTGGCTTAACTAAGTCGTTCTTTTTTGAAGTGGAGTCATCTGTAATAGCAAGTACTTTATCATTCACGCAATACTGAAGCTTTATACGATAGCCTCCCTTGGAGTACTCTATACAATCACTTGCCATAAGACTTACAGAACTCAATAAAATAATTGTGGCTAAAATTTTTTTCATCATTATATCCTTTTGAGCTTTCACTCATAAATTAAATATTTTTCTTGTGGCCTAAGCCTTTTATTTCTATGCCCTAGCTTTTAAGACTAAGGCATAATTATCTTTCTAGTGGCTAAAGTTCATTTATCACAAGACTCAAGTTTCTTTATAGCCCTTAATACTTGAAAAGAGCCTACACCACACCTAAAATGAATCCTCTGCAATGCATAGCCTCTGTCGCTTAATGCTATGGCACAGCCTGGTTCCCAAGTTTTCCCTGCTCCTGCCAAGAAGAGTGATCCATCACTAGGATAGCTTGCAAAATTTGCCAATTTAATATCTGTATAACCTTTATTTTTTAAGATTTGAATTGCTTTGCCCTGAGCTCTCTTTGACATAAAGCCATCAAAGCTACCTTTCTGTATCGTTAAGTCACAATTACCTGAAGCATATGAAGAAATACTTCCTAGTACTAATAATCCAATCAATATTTTTTTCATAAAACCTCTTTTGATTTAAGTAATATTATTCTTTTGCCCAATGGGCATTTTTTTACGTCTTTATAAATTCAATCATTAATCCGTAATTTTGATATTGTCCCATTACTGTGGTGTAAATCATTACTCCAAAGCTTAAAGACGTTGTTTATAATATGATAAGAAAATAACGATATTGTCCCATTACTGTGGTGTAAATCATTACTCCAAAGCTTAAAGACGTTGTTTATAATATGATAAGAAAATAACGTGACTTGCCGCGTCGTAACAGTGCCCTTGTAAAATATTCAATTCAAAATGTAGAAAAATTGATCACTTTTTGATTGATCATGGCCCAACTTGTTAGAATTATATGATTCGATCCAGATAATTTAAACCAAGGAATGGCCCATGATCTCTAAAAATATATCTTTAAACTTGCAAGCTTGTCTATCTGGAGAACCTTTTTCTTTTGATGAACTCATTATTGAGACCCGGGAACTATTTGAAAAACAAGGTGTTCCTGGCTTTTTAGAACTTCTTTTAAGTTTCACTGACAAAATGGTCGTTGATCAATCCAAAGCCTCTGAGTCAACCAGCTGCTGCTCAGGACAGGTTGAGACAAGTCCATGAAACCCAATAATACCTAAGTTGCTGTAATCAAGTGTCTGAATTTAAAGATGTTTAGAGAAAAGAGGTGTCCACCATCCTCGTCGGATGGTGAAGGTGGTGTAAATCTACTATTAACCTTTTAATCACTAATCTCTTTGAGACTACGTGTGTATTTCAGCAAACAAGGCAAGATTCTCTCTCATCGTGCAAATTACACCTACGCAGATTTACTTATTGGCCACATTGCAGTATTTTGAGCCATTAAAAGTTAATATTTACAGGAAGATATATGAAAATCATTCACCCACGTTGCACATTTGCCATCTTCTCTCTTCAGGCAACCTAAGTCACTGTTAATAAAGATAAAAATCTCAAATCATTTTCAAAAACCACATAAAAACCACACTCAACAATAACAACATCTAAAGCGAGATAAAAATAGAGTCTTTGCACAAAACAAAGACTATGATATAATATCATAATGAACAAGCCAGATTTATTACTTAAAGCCTTAGATGATTTAAACTTAGAACTCAAAAAAGAGAATAGGTTCATCGAGCTTACTATTGTAGGATCTATGGCCTTATACTTAAATGGCCTAAACTTCACACGAATGACTGAAGATATAGACTACATAAATTATGAAGCGACAGAGCTCTTTAAGCTCATTACTGAAAAGATAGCTAACAAATATAAACTTCCTCTCGATTGGATTAATTCTAGAGCACATGAGATATCTCCCCTACCTAAAGATTTAGACTCACAGCTTAAAACTGATAATAGATACAGCAATATTAATCTTAGCTACATTGATACTGAAACAGCTATAATCATGAAAGTTTATGCATACTACATGCGTGAGCTAGAAAAAGATTTAAGTGACTTAAAACTTCTATCCCCCACTGCTAAGCAATTGGTCAAAGGGATTGATTATATTAATGAACAAATCAAGCACCATCATGGAAATAAACAGTTAAAACAAGACTCTGGTGATATTCAGTCTTACGAGGAGTTTTTAAAAAATGAACTCATCTGAATATTTAAAAGATTGGAATCTATTTTTCAAAATCCTTGGCTCAAGAGTTGGCCCAAGAACAAATAAGAAAATATGGATGGATCTTGAATTTTTCATTGTACTTGGATCAAGGTATGCCAATCAAGATCCCAGAACCTTTACAGGTTTTATTAATCTTTGCTCCAAAATTGGAACAATCTTAAGTCCTTTTAAACTAAAAAAAATTGCCAATGAACTTCTTGAAAAAGAAGAAGAATATAAAATTTTAGGATTTATTGTTTCTACCATTCAGAGAAATGTTAGAAACAAAAGTCAGTGGAATTCAATTATAAAAGAATTAAAAGACAAAGCAAATATAATGCACGAGTATAAACTTTTCTCTTCAGCAGCATTTAAAAAAGAGCCTACCTTAGGACAATGGGGAATAATTTCATCAAAACTCGAGTTGGATGATCCTGAAAAGTATCTTAACCTAGAGAAATTATTTAAGGTTCCAATAATAAGAAATCGTTTTATGGGTCTAAAGGCTGTTTACTCAGATCTACTTTCCTTCAAGGAATATTACGGAGAGAACGAATCCCTAAACTCGATTTCAAAAAGAATCTATCACGATTATAACTCCGTATATCAAGCTAACGAAAATATTTTAACAGCTTCATAGCATTAGAGCTTAGGTAAAGATCATGAAAAATAAACTTTCTGACTGGCAAAAAGACTTAAGTCTCGACCTTATTAAAAGCAAGAAAAGAAGAAATCTTTTTTTCGATGAACTTCGTCAAAAATACTCAAATGATTTAGAGGCCCTAAGAGCTTTTGTCAAAATCATAGGTCTTAAAGAGTACTCTAAAGTCTGTGAACTTCCTTCTTCTAATATCTCTAATTATTTAAAAGAAGGTAAAGATCTCAAAATATCCACTCTTACTAAGCTATTATCTCCTCTAGGTGCTAAATCGATTAGTATCGATTTAGGTAAAGTTGACTAATCCTCAGTTTGATCTGGAAGTTATTACTTATACTCTGATCAAGCTAATTTGAATCAATAAAGCATATATATTAAGTTCTAAGTACCTTAAAAAGAAAAGTTTACAAAAGACTCAAGATCCAATTTATGCTTAGGTGATAAGTGAGCATACACTTCAGTGATCTTTATCGAGCTATGTCCTAATATCTTGGAAAGGATATATAAATCTCCACCATTCATTACATAATGGCTAGCAAATGTATGTCTGAGCCCGTGAGCACCAATGAACTGCTCCTTAGGTATATTAACTTGTTTTTGAAGACTTCTAAACCTCGTATTCGAAAAATGCTGAGTGTTTATAATTGGGAGGTCTAAAAGCTCTTCTTTATTGTTACCATCTAGCTATAATCCCCACAACCATCACAGGCGGGTAGCAAATTGATAAAAACCAACCGATAAAGAAGGGCTTCCAGATAGAGCCTAAACTTTTACACCTCAGGACAATTGAATAATAGTTACTTTATTAAGTTGAATGCAAGAAAGTTAATTATTTGGGATTGATTATTTTATTCGTTAAAGACATTGTACTCATAAACGCATCCAGCTGCTGAAACTCTTCATCAGACAATACAATAGTTTAAAGAACGAATAAATATTTAGTTCGTTTAAAAGTGTTGAGAAAATCATATTAAATACTAAAAGAAGTTACTAAGCTGAAATCATTTTTAAATTATTCACAATCATTCCTTTTATATAAAAAAACTCATAGTCCAATTTTAGCTTTTCAATAAAATCCAAAGCCCCATAATGAGAAAAGTGCTTCCCGAGACATACTTCATTTTTGTTGGGTCAATAAACTGACTCAAAAAGCTACCTGCAATTACTCCAAGAGAACCAGCAACTGCCAAAGCAAGAACTGTTGCCAGAAGTACCGAAAAAATAGACTTTGTCTGAGCAGACGCAGCAATGGCTGCAAATTGAGTTTTATCACCGATTTCAGCAAGAAATATTGTTATAAATGTAGCACTAAAAATTCGCCAGTCCATCAACTTTTCCTTCAATGTATACAGTTTCGCTCTTCAACAATCAAATGCTCAATCTTAAATTTTTCTAATATTTTTTCTCGATAAAATTCACTTCCCTTTAATTCATTATTAAATATCATAATTTCACAAGCATGAGCACTTGGAGCAATTCTCCAAATATGTAGATCCGTAATTTCAATGTTTGGATCTGTTGAAAATATATTTATAATATCATCTTTTTTTATTAACTTAGAGTTACCATCCAATAGCTCCCAGATTGTTCCTTTACATAACCCATAAGCCCATTTCAAGATAACAATAGAACCTACAATTCCCATCACTGGATCGGCCCAATTCCATCCAAAGTATTTACCTAAAATTAATGCAACAATAGCTAAAACAGAGGTAAATGCATCAGCAATAACGTGAACAAGAGCACTTTGGTGGTTATGATCATGAACATGTTCATGGTGGTCATGATGATGATCGTGAGAGTCTTTTAACATCAAAGCACTCAAAAGGTTTACTATAAGGCCTAAAACGGAGACCCAAATTGCAATTGAAAAATCAATTTTGGTTGGATTTAAAAATCTTTCAAAAGATTCCACCCCCATAAATATTGCAACCAGTCCTAACATTAAAGCACTTGTGTAGCCACCAAGCGGAATAAGCTTTCCGGCTCCAAAAGAGAATTTTTCATTTAATCTTTGTGATCGCGCTAATCTGTAGGCAATTAAGGAAATACCTAACGCCCCGACATGACTAGCCATATGCCACCCATCAGCAAGCAAAGCCATTGACCCAGTAACGTATCCATAAAATATTTCTATAACCATTGTTATAAAAGTTAAAATAACAACAAACATAGTCTTTTTTTCGTTCGTTCCAATTTTACTGTCTTGTATTACATAATCGTGTTTATGTGTATGACTAGTATGTGACATTTTAAACATCCTATTCTTTGAGAGAATTGAAACTAGATTTTTTTAATTAAAGATTTCTCAATAAATATTTTATATTTATAAGTTAATGACCATGAAGTTGACCACCATGAGAATGAATTTCACCGTCATCTTTAAAAGACTTAATCATGTAAATACCGAAACCAATAACTAGAGCAACCCCTAGAAAAATTAGTGTTTTTTTCATTTTATCTCCTATATTATGTTTGTTTTGTAAGTGCTGAATGAATTATATAACCAATAAAAAGCAATACTAAACCAGAAGAATAGCAACTCCAAAAATTTAATTGTAATTTCTTAGCAAATAGAAAAGGTATAAAAAAAAGTAAAGATATTGGCACCGCTATAAAGACACTTTTAGCGTACTCGACAGACTGGTCAGAATCGCCCCACTCGATTTGAGAAAAAGCTAAGGCAAGAAGTGTTGTAAGTGGGAGTGCTGTCAAGAATCCCGCGAGCGCTATCTTCTTTCCAGACAGCCAAGAAACAAAGCTTATCAATATAGCTGAAACGACAACCTTTCCAATCATTATCCACATATTATTTTCCTGTAAAATTAGCTGCTATAAATTTACCATCTAAAGATAAAAAAACAAAAAGTATCTTTCTGTTGATAACTTCATTATCATTTTTTATTTTAATTACCCACTCAAGCTTACCTAAAAAATCTTTTTTTATTGCTTCTAATGGACTCGACTTGAGCCAATCTCTACTCAATATACCTTTTGTAACAAGTTTGAATACTTGATTCTTAGAAACTTCAACAGCCATATTTTCATCGATATTAGCTTTTTTATCATTTCTATCGACTTGATTGAAGTGCAAATGACTTCCACTAGAATCTGAAAAACAAAGCTGACTGTAAGTAAAAATGGTTAATATTAATATTATATAATTTCTCATAAACGGTCCAATAAAGAAGGCGGAGATATATTTCTCCGCCTTTTTAAAGTTAATCTAAATTCTCAAAATTAATTTTAGAAACCTTACCATTTTGCTTAACTTCGATAGCAATGGAATATGGTCTTTTCTTAATCTCAGGAAGATCAGTACTGAATCGGTTGTTAGAAATTTTGAATGATACATCCATAGTTTTAGCCCTTTTTCCTCTTCCAGTTGTTATCTTTCCTGTAACAGTCGCTTTACTAGACTTAGCTGACATAAGATTCATCCCTTTATCATAAAAATAAAGAAAGAGTCCCTTCTTACCATCTTTTGCTAATTCAGCAATGAGTGCGCTAGTAGATGGATTTTCAACTTTCGCAAGTTTGCCTCCAAATTTGGGTGTAAAAATGTTTTCTTCCTGGTGGCCCCCAACATGTGCAATCGCTGAAAGCGAAATAGTCATTAAAATTACTGCAAATAAATTTTTCATAATTACCTCCATAGTGGTGTTGTTTACTTATTTATAAACGATATATATCATTTTTGTTTTTTTTATTTAGTGCTTTTTCGACTGAAGATTTTCCAAACTTATAAAATATTACTGGTGTAACAATCAAGTCCATTAGTGTTGATGATATTAGTCCCCCAATAATCACAACAGCAACAGGATAAAGAATTTCTTTACCGGGCTCTCCTTTTGCTAGAAGCAAAGGACTTAATGCGAGTACCGCTGTAAAAGCTGTCATTAGAACTGGCACTAATCTCTCTAATGATCCTTGAATAACCATTTCTTTATTGAATTTATGACCTTCTTCTTTGACTAAATGAATATAGTGACTAATCATCATAATTCCATTTCTTGACGCTATACCACACAGAGTAATAAATGCCACTAAACTTGCTAGCGATATAGTTTTCTCAGTAAGGTAAATTGCACAGATACTACCAATTAATGCCAATGGAATATTTATAAGAATCTGGAAGACAATTGGAAATGATCTAAATTGTATAAATAAAATTATGATTGTTAACAGAATAGAAAGAAGTCCTAAGTAAGTAATTAGACGAGAGGCTTTTTGTTGACTCTCAAAACGACCTCCAAATTCTATAAAGTAACCTTCAGGAAGCTTTATCTCTTCTCTTAATACCTTTTGAATATCATTTGCTACACTTTGCAAGTCTCTATCAACAGCATTAGCGGATACAACAATTCGACGTTTCATATTTTCTCTATTTATAGCATTCGGTCCTTTCCCTTTATAAATATCTGCAATATCTTTCAACACAACATCTTTTTTAATAAAGATATTTTCAATCCCACTGATCGTTGAAGTCGACTTATTATCGTATTTCAAGACGATGTCATAAATATTTTGACCTTCAACTAAGGATGAAATTTTTTGACCTGTCATGCCTAGCTCTAATGCTTCAGCAACATCACCACTAATTATGCCTTCCTCACTTGCATACTCAGAGTCAATGCGAACTTTAACTTGTGGAACTTCAATAAGAGCTTCCAATTGAAGGTCTCTAATTCCTTTAACGTTTTTTAATTTACTTTCTATTTCTCGTCCGAGTTGTCTCAATGTTACTAAGTTATCCCCAAAGATTTTAATCGCTATCTGAGAACGCACTCCAGAAAGCATGTGATCCAGTCGATGACTAATGGGTTGCCCAACATTTAAATAGTTAGTACCCTTCTTGCCAAGCTTCTCTCTTATTTCATTTAAAACAATTTTTCGTTCTCGGCCACCATCTTTGAAATCGACATCAATTTCGCTCCAAAAAACCCCTTCAGCATGCTCATCCATTTCAGCCCGACCAGTTCTCCTAACAGTTGACTTTACTTCAGGTATTGCTAATAAAGTATCTTCAATTTCTTTTCCAAAGCGATCAGATTCCTCCAAGGAAACACCTGGATTCAATGAGACTCCAATGGTTGCAGTCCCCTCATTAAATTTTGGTAAAAAATCTACTCCTAACTTTGGAACAAGCATTAATGAAGCAATTAGAATCGAGAAGCTCACGCCTAAAACGATATAAGGTCTGTCGATTAATTTGCTAAGTATAGATTTATCACATGCTTTAAGCTTTCTAACGAGCCAGCTTTCTTTTTCATTTTCTATTATTTTAGATTTAGAAAGGAAGTAGTAACATAAAACAGGAGTTACAGTAAGCGCGACAATCAGTGAGGATAAAAGTGACACAATATATGCGATTCCAAGCGGAGAAAAGAGTCGCCCCTCAAGCCCAGTCATTGCGAAAAGAGGTATAAAAACAAGTACAACAATAAGAGTTGAAAATACAATTGAGTTTCTTATCTCCTTAGATGCTTGAAAAATTACTTTTAGTGAGTTCTCTTTAATTTTTTTATTTTGATTTTCTTTCAATCTTCTCAATACATTTTCTACATCTACAATTGCATCATCGACTAATTCACCAATTGCAATTGCGAGACCTCCCAAAGTCATTGTATTAATACTCATTCCAAATAATTTAAAGATGAGAACTGATATTAGTATTGAAAGCGGGATTGCTGTTAATGTAATTACAGTTGTTCTAAAGTTCATCAAAAACATAAAAAGTACGATAGCAATCATAATTGCACCATCTCTCAATGCCTCTTTGACGTTCCAAACTGAATTCTCAATAAATTTTGATTGCTTAAATAAATCTTCATTAATTTGCACGTCAGTGGGTAATGACTTCCTAAGATCTGCAACTAATGCATCAATTTCTTTAGTTAATTCAACAGTATTAGCCTTGGGCTGTTTCTGAATTGTCAGAACAATAGAGTGTTGGCCATTAATACTAGCTTCTCCACGTTTATTTTTTGATCCAATCTCTATAGACCCTAGATTTTTCAAAAGGATATTTTTATTATTTCTTTTCGCTATAAACGTATTACCAATGTCAGTTATATTTTCTGCTCTGGACAAAGCTCGAACTAAATATTCACTTTTATCAATATTTAAAAAGCCTCCAGTTGTATTAACGCTAATATGCGATATTTTTTCTTTTATTTCTTGAATTGTAATATTGTTTTGAGCTAATTTTTCTGATGAAAGTAAAATATGGAATTGCTTAACTCCCCCACCCATTACAACAATCTGAGATATTCCAGGTATCGTCATCAGCCTTGGCCGAACAAAAGTATCGGCTAAAGTTCTTAATTTCTGAGGTGACACTTTCTTAGGATCAGCTTGCAAACCAATGAACTGTATCTCTCCCATAATAGAGGTGACTGGACCCATTGATGGATTAATATCTTCAGGAAGGCTTGCTTTTGCAATCTGAAGTCGCTCAGCAATAAGCTGCCTATTAACTTTAATATCAGTATTCCAATCAAATTCGACGTAAATAAGAGAAATACCAATACCGCTAGATGATCGAACCTGAATAACACCGGGAGCTGCATTTAGAGCAGACTCCAGTGGAATCGTAACCATAGTTTCAACCTCTTCAGGAGCTAAACCATGTGCCTCAGTGATAACGGTTACTCTAGGTCTATTCAAGTCGGGAAATACATCAATTGGCATTCTATTTAATTCAAAAAAACCATAAGCCATTAGAAAAACAGATACACCTAAAACTAATAATCTGTTATTTAATGAAAATTTTATTATTTTATCAAACATTCTATATCCTTAATTTATTTGTAAGCAATAGCAACACCTTTTGGATGCTAAAATTTAACAATTAGCTTTGATATTTCATATGAAATAAAATAAAGCCAAATCAATAATTAAGGATATTTTAAATGACTAGGAGTCTACTTCTAAAATGAAGAGGGTTTTTGTAGATATAGGAGTGTTCATCATCATAAGGTCTTATTGACTTAAGCCGGAAATGACTCAAAGTCACCTGATGCTTAATCCGTAATTTTGAAGTTAGAATGTTTAGGTTTAAATAATCAGAAAATAATATTAAATTGTTCTGTCTTTCGATCCTAGAAAGTAATAATAGATGTTCGTGAGAATCATGATGAGAATCATGATTTTCGAAATAAGTATTGTACTGAGAAACAGCCAAATCTTGTGAAGAATTTTCATTCACAATTTTTATGTGCTCGCATTCGTGTTCGTGAGCATGCAAATGGGATACTTCAAATGAGAAGATTGAAAATACCGTCGATAATATCAATAATTTATAAATTTTAAGTAACATACACATAATATAATGAACTATCCTAATTTTGATGTCAATACCGATGACAGCTGGAAAAATGTAAGTTTAAAACTAATAAACAAGCTATTAGTTGACTAAAAAGATTGTGCAGTACCTAATTCTCCAATCAGATCTTGTGGTATCAATTGGTTCATGTGACCACCTAACCCAAGGCCATCCCTCTTTTGTCTTATCCTCTTTATAAATAGTCTCATAGTTATTAAGTATCGGTTTGACATCAATTGAAGAAAGAACTCGACATTTAACATCTAAATCGACTCCATCTAACACAAGGTATCCGCCTTTCTTAACAAGCGTCAAAACATTTAAAAGGCATTCTTCTGCGAAATGAGAATCCATAGGGCCTAAAAAGTTCTTAGCAAACACGATGTCTCTTTTACCAACCTCTTTTAGAAGTTTAGAACTAGCAGCACTCATGCATGTCCAAGATGTATCGGAACGAATCCAAGGCTTAATTCTAACTCCATGAGCATCCATATCAAAAAGATCTGATACTTCTTCATCTTTAAGTTGCGAAAGTTCAAATTCGCCTTCATAGTAAGAACCTTGACCAGTTGAAGATGCTCTTTCCAGACTATATAAACCTTCTCTTGCAATTTCTACAACACCATCAGATATGTCCACACCGACTGATAGAAACTTGTAATCAAGACACATTTTTTTTAGAAAATATAAATTAGAATATAGCTCTGCTCCAGTGCTGCATCCAATTGATGCGACTTTAACTGTAGTGTTGGAGAAGCTTCCACCGTTGATCAATCCAACAAGAGTTTTAGTTTGAGGAATATTTCGCAAAAAAAAAGTAGAATGACTCTGATCCCTTGATTGAAATTTAGTAAAATGACTATAAAAATATTTACCAATTGGTAAGAATATTTTTTTATCCGTAATGCTTGATGGAGTTCTAACCCAAATAAAACGAATAACCCTAGAAATAAAACTCAAAAGAGACTTCGGCTCTGAATGTTCTATGTACTCATATTTTTCTGTCATTTATATCTCACTCATTTTTTTAATAAAGAATCATACTAAAGGCAAACTCATCAATTCAAACCGTATTCGCTTAATTTATCAGAGCAATTTTTATCTTCAAGAATCTTTTGCTTTTCTTGATCTGAAAGCACTGAATACAAATGACTTAGGTATTGTTCAAAATACACTACATCATCCGCACAGATGAAGAATGTGTTAACAGTACATTTTTTTAAAAGCAGATCGTAATCAAATTTACTGACAAGAGATTCACAAAAATCAGTGCTATAGTATCTGAAAAATTTACGGTGAAAATAGTTTTGAAATGAGGAGTTCGTTTCAAACTTATATGAAACTTCCTTTGGAAATTGAAAGTAACTTTCAATTCTAGATTGATTTTCTTGTGTAAGTTCAAACTGATCGTCCATTAAAATACTAGAGTTCACTTTTTGCAATTCTTTAAGCTCTCCAAGATCATCCGAATACCGACAAGAAGTAAAAAGTCCGATAAAACAGAATGCATATATTATTTTAGTCATTTAACACCTCGTCTAGTATTGGATCTACTTTTACATAGTCACCATTTAAAATAATTCTTGTTAAGCGTTCTGTTGATGCAACAGCATCATATTTATAATTCAACAAAGCTAACTTAACATTCAAGAGATTGGTGATACTTTCAAGAATCTCTAACGGATCAACATTTTGCCCAATTAAAATTTGTGTTTGAAGCAAATCGTAGTTTTTAACTGCTAAATTAAGTCTTTCATTTTGATTATCGATATTAACAATGAACGAATTATACTTATTAACTAAAGTATACAGATTTTTTTTAATTACCTCTTTAGTCGCATTTTCTTTTATTGTTAATATATGGCTTTCTGATCTAGCTATTCTGATTGAAGGACCTGCACCAAAGCCCAAACCATCTTGAAGTGGTATGTTATCAAAAACTCCGCCGTTTATGCCTCTTGCTATTGAAGAAGCACCTAGAAACGAGAACCAAACTTCTTTTTTAAGATACTTTAATGCTGATTGGATATATTTATACTGCTTCACTTCAGGAGACGAACTGATCGCTCTAAAGATAAAAGTATCATATTCAATTGGATTTAATTCTTCGATACTAGGCAATTGCATTGGAGGTAACTCGAGAGATGTTTCTTGAGGTAGTCCCATTATATATGCCAGTGCTTTTTTCTCTTCAAATACTAAATTTGATAAGACTCTAAGGTCTTCTGAAAATTGAAGTTCTCTAATCTTTAGAAAGTTTAAAACTTGAGCTGGTACCTCTCCAGATATCTGTCTGGCCTGAACTATGGCAACAAGATCCTTAAGGTCGTTATATTGCTCTTTATAAGTTTCAAGAAAATCAATATCTCTTAGAGTGTTGAGATAAAGTATCTTTGCATTCATTATCTCATTTGCCCAAAGAGCTCTATATTGCTCTTTTTTAGCTAAATATAAGATTTCTGACTGCTTAACTCTCAACCAATTATTAGGAACTAAGAATGGAGCAATTTCATCCACGAGTCCAATAGCAGATCTCCAATCAATTACTACAGTTGCAATAGACCAAAGATTTAATCGGGGCATTAAACTTCTTCTGGAGAAGTTAATTGTCTCTCTTGCCTGATAAACACGTTGAGCATTTTGAAGTACTTCATAGTTTTGTTTCTTAACATGATTAGCAACATCACTTAACGTAATAACAGTTGGTTCTTGTGCAAATACAAAACCACTAAACACAAGACAGAATAATGTTAATATTTTCATTTTATCCTCTCGAGTTTAAATTGATATTTCTTACTACTTACTGAAGATTCGAAAACGCCATCAAGATATTCTATATAATTAATTGCACCTGAGGTTACTTGTGAAGAAAGTTCACTTGCGACTCTTTCAGCAGCTTGAACATCCAATTCAGAGTTAACATCAGTCAATAAAAACTTAAACACATTTTTACATTCGTTTGTAAGTATGTTGATAATTCCTTTTTTTAAGTCAGGTTTGTGACCAACAATATTACAACTAGATGCACTGTTTGGAACAAGAGGGTTTTCCATTTTTACTTTAATATTCAGCGAGAGATTCTCAATTTCATAAGTAATCTCATCAATTTGTCTCGCCCTAGTGTGATACTCTATTGGCATCGAAGGTATCATCTCAAGATTGATTGCAAAGTTCATTGATTCAACTTCTAATTCACCGATAAAACTTCCCTCAACAACTTCGATAAAAGTTTTTCTCTTATTTAGATAGACTTCAAGTTCACTAGCTTTTCGCTCTTGCTCTACTCTTTGAGATCTAATTTCTTCTTGTGAGCTTATTTCATTTTCTTTTTTCAGGTAATCATTGTAGTTTTTTTCATTGTCACCACAACTCACAAATACAGAAGTAAAAGTGAGTAACATTAAAACATTTTTCATACGTTTCTCCTTAATTATTAAAACCGTTTATATTATTTATCTCTGTAATCCATGAGTAACTATTTCTTTCCAAGCCTCTTATATTATTTATTGTTCCCAGTACTTCTTTATATCTTTCTTCTAAAATAATGACTTCTAATTTAATCTTTTGGGTAAAGCCTTCGACAAGATCTTTCTTGCTAATAAAAGATTCGTTTTTTTGTTGATCTGAGTATTCGTCTACGCGAAAAATGTAGAACGAAGTCACAACGTCACATGACTTCAAGCAGTCAGTTACATCTTGCTCAAATTCTTTTAAAGTTATTAAATTAAGTATAATCATTTTGAATCCTTGCTAGATGTAATATTAATCTGCTCTAACCATTCATAAAGAACTGGAAGTAAAATTAAAGTTAAAAATGTTGAAGTAATAGTTCCGCCTATTACAACTATAGCAAGAGGTTTTTGTAGTTCAGAGCCTGGACCTGATGCAAATAGAAGAGGTAATAAGCCAATAATTGTGATTGATGCCGTTAAGATAACAGGTCTTAATCTACGTAAAGAGCCCTCATAAACAGCTTCTCTAATCTCCACTCCAGCCAGCCTTAACTTATTAAAGAAATCGACCATTACGACACCATTCATAACTGCGACTCCAAACAATACAATAAATCCAACTGAAGCAGGCACAGAGAGATACATTCCAGAAAAATAAAGAGCCACAATTCCACCGATTAATGCAAATGGAATATTACATATTACAAGAGCTGCTTGCTTGGCAGAGCGAAATGTAGTGAATAGCAATAGATATATAAGTAGTATTGAGATGGGAACTACTAATGCTAAACGCTTAGAAGCCCTCTGTTGATTTTCAAATTGTCCACCATAAGTGAGGTAATATCCTTTAGGAAGCTTAACATTTTCAGCGACAGTTTTTTTTGTCTCTTCAACAAAACTTACTATATCTCGACCTTCAACATTTGCCTGTATTACAATTTGTCTTTGCCCAGTCTCTCTAGTGATTTGGAATGGACCATTAATTTCTTCAATAACTGCAAGCTCGCTTAGTGGAATCTTACTGCCGTTATCTGTAGGGATAAGCATTCTCGAAATCTCTTTAAAGGTAGACCTGTCTTTTTCATCAAACCTAATTGTGATTGGGATTTTTCTGTTATCTCTCACAACTTCACTTACAACCTTTCCAGCTATTGCAACCTCTACCATTCTATTGATATCTTCCACATTTAAGCCGTACTTAGCGACCTCTTCATGTTTAATATTAATTTGTAAGTAGTTTTGACCAGTTATTTCAGTTTTAATAACATCTACTGCTCCAGTAATTTTTGTTAAGACGGCTTCGATCTCATTTGATTTTTTCTCTAAAATTTCGATATCACTTCCAAAGAGTTTAATCGCCATTGCAGCTCTAACTCCAGTAAGCATTTCTGAAACTCTCATATCTATGGGTTGTGTAAATGCAACATCTATTTTCTCGAACCCTTTTAACTTTTCTCTCACTAAATTATTTAGTTCTGCGGGAGTAATCTTCCATTCAGATCGAGGCTTTGTTATAAGGAAATTATCTGTTTGATAAAGATCCATTGGGTCCATTCTCAATTCATCCGCGCCCGTTCTAGAATAAACGCCTATCACTTCTGGGATTTCCATCATTGCTTTTTGAAAAGGAACGTCTAAAGCTATAGAACCTTCTAAAGTAATCTTAGGATCTTTTTCAATTATAACGACAGTTGACCCCTCATCCATCACAGGCATAAATTCATTTCCAATTTGTGTGAATACAAAGCCAGAAATGATTAACATAATAAAAGCGACAGAACTTGCAAATACTCTCTTATCAAGAACCCATAACAAAATAGGCTTGTAAGATGATAAGAGGCTATTAAATAACTTACTTTGATTATTGCTAGACTTCTTCATCAATACGCTTGAAAGAACTGGAACAACTGTTAGTGCCAAAAATAATGAGCCGGCCATAGCAAATGAGATTGTAATAGCTAAAGGAACAAACATTTTAGCTTCTAAACCAGTAAGGCTAAACAGCGGTAAGAAAACAACAATTATTATCATAACTCCAGAAACTATAGGTACCGCAACCTCATTCACTGCTCTATAAATTATGTGTAACTTACTAACACCTATAATTGGTTCGTTTAATTTAGTATAAATATTTTCAACAACTACTATCGTTGAGTCGATAAGAATTCCAATTGCTATGGCAATTCCGCCAAGCGACATCAAGTTAGCTGAAACCTCAAATATATTCATTAAGATGAACGTTAATAACACGGATAAAGGTAAATTTAGAGAAACGACGAGAGCACTTCTAAAATTACCAAGGAGGATTATTAAAACAATAAAGATTAAGACAACAGCCTGAATGAGAGCTGATTCGACCGTCCAAACTGCGGTTTCAACAAGCTCTGTTCTATCATAAAAAGGCTTAAGAGTAATACCATCAGGTAGTATATCTTTGAGGCTTTCTATTTTTTTCTTTAAATTTTCAACTGTAGTTCGGCTATTTGCTCCTTTAGTGAGTAAGGCCAAGCCCGTCACGATTTCACCCTTAGCATCAGCCGTGACAGCACCATAGCGAGTCATAGAGCTCTCTTTAACTATCGCAATATCTTTTATTTTTACCGAATTCCCAGTAAGAAGAGAAACCGAAATATTTTCAATATCATCAATTTTTGTGATCTTCCCAACGGTTCTGATAAGAAAAACTTCATCTTTCTTATTTATTCTATCGCCACCGGCGTTACGATTATTTTTGATTAATGCTTCTTCTACATCTTCAATTTCTAAACCAAATCTCACCAATTTATCGGGGTTTATTACAACCTCATAAGTTAAGACCTCTCCTCCTAAAGAATTTATATCTGCAATACCATCTACAGTTCTAAGTTGAGGTCTGATAACCCAGTCTTGTATTTCTCGCAATTCTCTATTTGTGAAACCATCACCTATAATATGGTACATATAGATTTCACCAAGAGGTGTTGTTATGGGAGCCAGACCCCCATCGATTTCGGCTGGTAAAGAATCCCAAATTTGGCTTAGTCTTTCAGATACTTGTTGTCTTGCCCAATAAATATCTGCGGAGTCTTCAAAGTCTAAGGTGACAATAGAGAGAGCATACTTTGAAGTTGATCTCATTATTTTTTGTTTTGGTATACCTTGAACTTCAAGTTCAATTGGAACAGTAATTCTTTGCTCAACTTCTGTTGGAGACATTCCGGGTGCTTTAACAATAATTTGAACCTGGGGCGATGAGATATCTGGAAACGCATCAATTGGAAGTCTATTAAATGACCAATAACCTGCAAATAAAATACCGATTGCCATCAGCCCAACCATAAGGCGCTGAATAAGAGAAAATTTTATTAGTTGTCGCAACATTACTTATTCCCTCCATTATAGTATTCAAACTCTGCTATTTCCTTCCAACCTGAAAAGATAACTTCGAGATTTTCTTTTTTTGAATCAATGTACTCTTTATATGAGTCGATAAGGGATAGAATTGAAACTTGGCCCACAGAGTAAGACTGAATTGTTTTATTCATCAACTTTCTCGCTTTAGGAACCTTTGAGGATGATATTAAATTTTGTATATTGAGAAGGTGGGAATAATGTTCAATAATTATTTCTTGCTTACTTTTTAAATTTTTCTTTAAATAAATCCCTTTGAGGTTTGTTTCTATTTCATTATATTTTAGGGAATCAATATTAGCATTTTTCCAATCCCATAAAGGAATAGTGAATTTTATGAGAGCGCCTCTTGTATCGAGTGGTTTACTAAAAACAAATTCTTTTTGATTAAATGCAGAGATCTCTATATCTCCAAAACGATTAAGTTTCTGTTGAGATATTTGCATTTTTAACATCTTCTTTTTCAAATCTATTTGCTTAACTTTTGGATGATTCTCTAACGAAGATGGGTTTAGTTTACTCGCAGACGGCAATTCTGCAATTTGAGTTACAGAAAAAGAAATTGTTTCATCTAAACCTAAGTAAGTTTTAATTTGAGCTGTTAACTCATGAATCTCTTCTTCAATTTTCATTCTTTCAATATTAACTCTACTTTCAATCAGGTTTAACTTACCTTTATCAAGGGAATTTTGAAATCTAACAAGTTTTTGACCTTTTTTTGATATTCCACTTTTAATTAAAGATAACTCTTTCGAAGATAGATCCAATAGAGCCTGTTTATACTGAAGCTCGTAGTACAGATTTGAGAATTGAAACTTTAAGTTAAGCTTTAAGTCTTCTGCATTAAGCAGACTTGCTTGGTATTTATTTTTTGAAATCTTATTCCCATAAAATAAATCCGCTATCGGGAATCGTTGAGATAAAATAATTGCATTTCGATCAAAGCCTTCCGTACCTGTTTGAACGCTGAATTCGTTCGTATACCCAATTTCTAATTCAGGGTTGGGCAAACGCGAATCACCAGTCAAAGATTTAGAAGCTTTTGAAGCCTCCTCAGTAGCTTTCACAAATTCGCTCGAACTCATAAGACGATCGAGTGATCTCTCAAGACTCCATCCTACTATTTTTTTTGTCTCTGCCACGGCATTGATTGCTACAAGAGCAACAGTTAGTGACAACATTAATTTAAACTTCATTTAACACCCTAATTAGATAACAAAAAGACGCCCCGAGGAACTTATAGAACCTTGAAGATATTTATTAAGAAATTAATGGCTTTTTAAATGATTAAGAGTTTGCTTCTGAATGTTGAGGGAGTTTTATATAAATACGAATACTTACTAACGAACTGCTTTCTCTGATAGAGAGTTATTTTTGCTGAGACTAGTAAATGTTTTTGAACACTGACTACAAGGTTTTGATAATTTGAAGTAAATTTATCTGAAAAGTTCTTTTTATCAAACTTTCTTAATAAAACAAGGTGTCCATGTTCAACATGAGAGTGGAATGATTCAAGTGGCTTTATTTCTAAAAAGTCTAGAAGTGGAGCATTTCTTTCAATAGAATGTGAGTTCGATTGAGCATGTTCAGATTCATGTATGTGATCAACAATATGCCCAGCCTCAAAAGACAGTACAATTGTAATCAACACAAGTGAGATAATTTTAGCGATCAGTTTAAACATATAGATGAACTATAACAGAAATTAAAAGTAGTCAACAGCAGTAAACTGTCACTAGATCAAAATTTACACGGTGTTTATTATAATAATTTCTATTTTTACTTTGAAAATTTACTACATAAACTCATTAATCAATCTTACTTAACCATCTTCAGCTTACGATAAGCACTATTGTTGAAACAGTCAACTCTATAAGATTTTTTATAACTATGCCTCTCCACATGTTTATATCTTCAATATTTTATAATGCTCCTTTATTTAAAATGGGACTTAGCTCTGACGAAAATTCGTCGAGGGATTACTGGATTGACTGTGTTTTCAAGTAATTTTACTAAAAATGTGTAGGATATAATTGCATTTGTAGCGTTTTAGTAATTAATATGAAATCGTATATATAGTGTTCGACTCCCCCTTGGGAGCATCACTTGAAGACAATTACTATCTATCACTAATCTCATAAAGCCTTATGATAGTTTTTGAATATCAAAAATGACTCTAAAATGGTCTGAGATTCATTGGCTACAATATATCTGATCTTTGTCTTGAAACTTCACGCAGCACTTGGCTAATCAATGTTGCTATATTTATTACTTCCACAAAACTGACAGTTGGAATTGTAACAATATATTGACATTTATCATAGACCTGCTCACTGATACCTTCATTCCCGTCTTTAAACCATATAGCAAGCTTTGGGATACTAGAATAATTAACTTCGTCTAAGTGGAGAATATCTTTGTGATCAACATCAAGAACTGTAGCAATTGAAACAAATTCATTATCACTTAAATCTTGAAAACATTCATGAGTACTATTAAACTTCTTCATCGAGCTCAACTTAGAATCTGGTACAGAAGTCTTTAATTGAGTCTGCCCTAAATAAGAAGATTCTCGATTATTGGACAATGCTTTGGGATTGTTTACAACATACACAAAATCAGCTCCTAAACGAATTACATTTTCCACTAAACTATCAATCTGAATGACATTTTGTGGGTTTTCAATTACTACGACTAACTCTTGGTATCCATTTTTCTGAATATCACCCAAATTAGATTCCATACTCATCTCCTTAATTCATTTACTCAGATTTAGAAATCGCCATACTCTAAAATATCGTAGCAATAGTTTCTGATAATTACTCTTGTACCAATTACATGAACTAAGTTCACTACAAGAAACTAACTCTAGTTGTTTGTTAAATATACCATACCCTGTAGGGTATTCAACAAGGAAAGATTACAAAAAGAAGATATAGCAATAGGTACAAATAAAAGCTATGGATAGCCAGATATGCTCATCTACTATGATTTTGAATAGGTTTGCTTTCATTATTAACGTTCTTCAAAAAATATTTTTCTACGATAAAAATTACTATCATCACAATAGCTGCAATTATTAGCAAAATGGGGTCATCATTCCCCTTCACATACAATAATCCGCCTAAAACAATAAGGTCTAGAGTGAGTGAACTTTTCAAAACCCAAGGAGAGAATTTCACCTCACTCTTATCAGCATTTTTAAGCACCCCATAATGGATAAGAATATCCATAACTAAGTAAAACAATGCTCCCATGGCCGCAATTCTGCTTACATCAAAAAGAATTGTTATTGTCCCTGCAAGTACAGCAACATAAACTAAAACATGATTTTTAACTGTTCCAGGCATCCCAAAGTGTTTGTGAGGTACAAGCTCCATATCCGTCAACATTTTTAACATTCTAGAAACAGCAAACATACTAGCTATTATTCCAGACACAGTTGCAATTACGGCAACGACAATCGTCAAACTAACACCTAGTTCACCCAAGATTGGTCTGGCAGCTTCTGCAAGTGAAAAGTTTCTGGCCTTAAGAATTTCTTCTAGGGTCAAACTACTACCCACAGCTAAAGAGACGATTACATATACAACCATGCAAATTGCTAAGGATATAATTATCGCCCGGCCTACATTTTTATTAGGCTTTGCAATTTCTCCACCACTATTGGTGATGGTAGTAAAACCTTTAAAAGCTAATACTCCTATAGCAATTGCTCCGATAAAATTAAAAGGGTTAGTACTTAGTTCATTTGCCCCCACCGATGGTAGCGATATTCCACTAGCAATTAAGCCACCAGTTGCCAAAAGAATTAAACCAACAGCTTTTAATAAAGCCATCACAAAGGAGAATGATTGTATCCACTTATTGCTTAAGATATTTAGTATAAAAGAAAAAACTACTAATCCAAGCCCAAGCCATGGAACAAAATCCAAAGAGAGATTAATATATTTAGACTGAACAATATAATTACCAAACGTTCTAGCAACTAAACTTTGATTAATAATCATGGAAAAAAGCATGAGTATAGATCCCCAAGCTGCGATGGTAGATTTACCATATACTTTAACTAGGATCATTCCAATCCCACCCGAGGAAGGATATGCGTTAGACATTTTAATATATGTATAAGACGTTACAGCAGAAACAAGACCAGCCAAAACAAAGGCCCAGACTAATAAATTCCCTGCATAATTAGCAATCTCACCAGTTAAAGCAAAGACCCCCGCACCAATCATCACACCAGTCCCCATAGAGACGGCACCGAGTAAAGTTATTTGATCGTTAGATTCTTTATCCTTCAAAGTTCATCTCCCCATTTTTAATATGTATATCCTAAGCCAAGTCCCCATGAATCATAAGTACGGTTATAGTTTCCAGTAAGAGAGAGGTTCTTAGTTTGCCTATACTCTAGCTCAGTGTAATAATTACGAGTAGAGCTGTATTCAAAATTTAATTGTAATTTACTAGTCAATTGAATTTCATTTTCAAATTCTAATTCAAATTCTTTCTCTAAGTCGGGTTGGTACTTCAGATCAATAGAAATATTTAATGGTAAGACCCATGTAAAACCAGTCGTAAGCGTACTCTTAAAACTCCCTGTCTCTCCCTCAGTCTTGCCCCCAATATATGGAGATAAGTATCGAGTAAGTAGGCGTGAAATATGAACCTCACCTTCAATGTCAGTATTATAGTTTCCAATTATATCGAAATCATAGGAATAATATGAGCTGAAAAAAGACGTCTCCGTTCGAGCATAGTTACTATGGACTAAATTTTTAGAGCGTAAGAAGTAAGCATTAGCAAAATTAAACTCTTCTGATTCCTCACGGGCTTTTGCAAGTTCCTTATCAGCTGGATCATTTTCGTATCTTACAGTTCTCGTCATGCCTCCCATCATATGGTAAAGAATATGGCAGTGAAAGAACCAATCTTTTTCTTCATTTGCATCAAATTCTATAACTGTCTGTTCAAGTGGTGCAACGTTGACAGTGTGCTTTAACACTGAGTTCTTACCTTGGCTGGTCATGACTCTAAAGAAATGTCCATGAAGATGCATAGGGTGATTCATCATTGTTGTGTTGTTCATAACGAAACGAACTCTTTGTCCTTTTTTTATATTAATATATGTATCAGGTCCTAATGGAACTCCATTAATCGACCAAATATAGTTTTCCATATTTCCATTAAGGGTAAAGTTTATCGTTCTAAGAACTTTTCCTTTTTCTACTTCAATGGGTTTGTCTGTTTTTAGTAGATCATAACGAAGTTCTTTATAAAACCCTTTCGAAATCAAATTATCATTCCTAGTTTCTTTGGTTCTATTCATTATTCTTTTCGAAGGCTTAGGTACCATTTGATCCATCTTCATCATTTCGTGCTCCATCTTTTGATCCAAATTCCCCATTTCATGGTCCATCTTCATCATCATTGGATTCAATTGTTTTTTTAAAGGAGGTGTGTATTCGCTTTCAGTGTACTTAATTTCGCTTCCAATATCACTAAACTCATTCCTATAATTCATAGCAATTCCACTGAAAAGTCCCATTGAATCCATTCCCATCATCTCTCCCATTGAGATACTTATTGGATGTTCCCAAGGCATATTAGGTGCAAAGTGCTTAACCCCCTGACCTAAGAAAATAGAGGCGAAACCAGTATTATCAAGAGATGTTGCTCTAACTTCGAGCTTCTTATCTTTTTGTAGATCAACAATTACATCATAAGTCTCAGCAACACTCATTGGAAGCACTTTAACTTTTACGGGTTCAACATCAAGGCCATCAGCGCCTACCACTTCAAAGTATTCACCAGCAAAAGTGAGTTTATATATACTTGTCGCAGAGCCATTAATGATCCTGAGCTTTACTCTACTTCCTTCATTTGCAGTGAAGTAAGAAACTGATGGTTCACCATTGGCGATAAATTTTTCATAGTAAATATCAGCATAATCCATCCCTTCCATTCTTTGGAGGGAATTCCTAATTTTAGTGCCTGCATTATTTGTTTGGAAGGCTTTAAGCCAAGATTGTACAGTTCCTTTTTTTACACCATAGTATTCACCATCTTTTTTAATGTTTCTTTGAATGTCTTCACCTTTCTCGCTTGTAAGGTCTGAAAGTATAATCGTTTTTTCAGGTAGATTTTCCTCAACTTTCTTTTTAATAATGAATGATCCATATAAGCCATCTTCTTCTTGATACATTACATGAGAGTGATACCAGTAGGTTCCAGATTGTATAAGATCAAATTTATATATTTTTGTAGTCTTAGGAGGGATCGGCATTGAGTTAACATATGGCACTCCATCTTGATCATTTTTAATCAAGAGTCCATGCCAGTGAATGAGTGTATTCTTGTCAGTCTTATTAACTACAGTTATTCTGGCCGTATCTCCATTCGTGAACTCGAGTCTTGGTCCTGGTGTAGTGCCATTAACTAGAACTTTATCTCTGTAGGTAACACCATCGACCTTGATATCACCTCTGGTAATCACAAGCGTATAGTCTTTTATGTTCGCCAAGATTGCAGTAGAAAACAGTATTGTCATAATTAATATTTTAGAATGCATATTAAAAATCTCCCTATATTAGAAGATACTACTGGAGGGTATAAATGTCATCAAGAAGAATGTTAAGATTCTTAAACATATTATGATTTATATATTGATAATTTAAAAAATTTCAACTTTCGAAAATTAAGATCTGAAAAAGATTGATGTATCTAGAGGGTTCCCTAGATACATCAATGCTGCATTTTATCGTTGTCCTGCTGTAATCCAAAATTTTCTGGCTTTTGAGATATTCTCTTCAATATTTTCTTGAAAAATTTCCATTTTTTCTTTTGATGAAAAGTAATATGTCTCACCAGAGTGAACAATACTAAATTCTTTTTTGCCTGCAACATGCATATCCCCCATAGAAACGGACATAGCACAATGCTTATTAAAAATTTCGCCTTTGTCGCTATGCATACTACAGCTTTTAGTACAATTATGATGATGATGCTTTCCATCTTTTTTGTGATGATGGGCACAAGAACCTAACAAAAATAGGCTTAAGAATGACAAAAATAAAAGTTTCATAATTTCTCCTTAAAGAATCTATAATCAATGTTTTATACTTAGCATCTCATATTCAATTTTACAGTAAAGTAAACTTTCACATTTATTCTATGGTATTAGTTCACTTTAAATATAGAGCAGTATCTTATTCTCCAATCTATCCTTGAATCATCGATTGGTTCATGTGACCACCTAACCCAAGGCCAGCCACGTTTTGTTTCATCTTCGTGATATATTGATTTATAATTATCAAGTATTGGGGTCACATTTATTGATGAGAGGACTCGACACTTCACATCTAGATCAACACCATCAATAATAAGGTATCCACCTACTTTTACTAGTTTTAAAACGTTAAGAAAACATTCCTCAGCAAATTGTGAATCCATTGGCCCGAGAAAATTTTTGGCAAAAACGATATCCTGCTCTCCAAGCTCTGTAACAAGTCGACTATCAGAGGCACTCATACAAAGCCACTTTGTATCGCTACTAATCCAAGGTTTAATTTTATAACCTGACTCAACAATATCAAAGAGCTCTAAAATATTATTTTCATTTAAGTGAGATAATTCAAACTCCCCTTCATAATAAGTTCCT
>Ga0307937_1000179_pt1 | contig 42304 bp, 52 predicted proteins | sample OrgLakmetagenom3_FD_201814 | JGI IMG/M metagenome (GOLD analysis project Ga0307937, IMG submission 201814) | Saline water microbial communities from Organic Lake, Antarctica - #3 | ecosystem: Environmental > Aquatic > Non-marine Saline and Alkaline > Saline | place: Antarctica: Organic Lake...
GATGTCCTAGAGGATGGATTAAAATCAGTTGTAAATCCATCTATAAAAAATGCTATAGATACGTTGAAATCGAATTCGAATTATTTATTAGATTTGATCGGTGATATTCTTGATTTCTCTAAACTTGAATCTAATAAGCTTATACAGAACACAAAAATGTTCAGTACAAAAAACTTTTTTAAACAAACACACAACTTAGTATCTATCAATGCAATAAATAATAACGTTACATTGAAAATGAATATTTCAAAAAATATGCCTAGCCGCATTTCAACTGATTCAACACTATTGAAACAGATTCTAGTAAACTTACTCTCGAATGCAATTAAATTTTCAAGAGGGAAAACGGTCGATTTCAATATTGAATTTAATAAAGATGAAAAGAGACTCATTGTTGATGTCATCGACACTGGTATTGGGATGGATGTTTTAGAATCTAAACAAATCTTTCATCCTTTTGAGCAAGCTAATGCCGAGATTCTAAGTGACTTCAAAGGAACCGGTTTAGGGCTTGCAATTAGTAGAGAAATCTCAGATCTTCTTGGGGGAACTATAGAGCTAGTTTCAACAAAAATTAATAAGGGATCCCACTTTCGCTTAGAACTTCCATTAGTTGAATTCAGAGATCACTCTCAAAAAAATATAATCTCAATAGACGAAAAACCTCTGAATTCAACAATAAAAAAAGTTTTAATTGCTGATGATATTTATGAAAATAGATTCCTCTTCAAACACTATATGAGAGATTATGGTTATCAAATGGTCGAAGCGGAATCAGGTCAACAGGCCATAGAGCTGTTTGATGATTCGATTGATGCTGTATTTCTAGATTTGAGCTTCCCTGATATGACAGGCTTTGAAGCATATGGGAAATTGAATGCTCAAAGGAATATTAATCAAAAGATTATAGCTTTCTCAGCATCTACAGATCAAGTTGATAAAGATCGATGTAGAGAAATGGGCTTTGACGGTTTTGTGAGCAAGCCCTTTAACACTCAATCTATAGCGGACTCACTTTTTAAGAAGTCTGATTTTAACCACGCATAGTATAGTTCAGAGTTATTTTTATAAAGTTATAGAAATAAAGACTTGATGCAAAATCTTTTAATTTTACATTCCCCTGGGGTATAATCTTCATAGTGGTTTAAGTTAATAAATAAGGTTTTCAATAACAAGAAGAGTTAAAGACAAATGATAGAGTTTTTCAAAAATTATGGCTTTTTAATCTCAATTATTTCTTTGGGCTTGTTTATTGTTGGTACTTTAGGAACTTATTATTGGCTGTTACAATTACCGTATGATTACTTTAAAAAATTCGAAAGAAATGAATCTATGTTTAAGAAGGTAATCAGAAACTTTCTAGCGATTATTCTTATTATATTAGGCGTACTAATGCTCTTTTTACCTGGCCAAGGATTAATTACAATATTTCTAGGTTTGTACATCAGTGATACTAAACTCACTCAAACACTAAAAGATAAGTGTTTGGGCTCAAGAAAAATTCAAGACGGATTAAATTCAATACGATTCAAGCATGGAAAAGACGGCTTTAGGTTTTAGACCTTTTTAAAAGTTTGGCCAAACCCATTGAGAAAATTGTAAGCTGTGCCATAGATATTAATAGTACATAGAAAAAGAAATTTCTTATTATTTTAAATGGTGTTGTAATCTCATTTTTAGATATGTACTTAGTCGCACCCTCTGCAACCATGACTTTAACCTTGTCAATGATTTCACTTGTAAAATGAGAGTCTTTAACCTGAATGTTCATTTCTAGGTTCCCAAATGAGCTTGTGTAATTAAGATTGTGGGATCCGATTGTAACAATTTTATTATCAAAGATTCCAAGTTTTCCATGAAGAGTCGACTTCTTCCAAACAAGTATTTCAATATGTGCATTAAAAAGTTTTTTATATAAATGCTTTGTTGCCCAAATCCACGTAGTCCAATCAGAGTAGAGTGGAAGTACGAGTGTTATATCGACACCTTCAGCAGACTTTTTCTTTAGTAGGTTAACCATCTTCATAGATGGAAAGAAATAACCGTGGATTAGTATTATAGATTTTTTAGACTGTCTTATAAGAGTTGCGTAGTTATTTTTTATTTCTTTTCTGTTTAGGTACCAGTCATTTGTTAAAACTTTTACTTTAGAGTCTGCTGGATTAACTATCTTATAGTGTTTTTCAATAAATTTGTTATTCATTGTACTTGTGAATATCTGATAGGCGTACTGCTCGATTTTAGCAACAGGCGAACCCGATACTTTTATGGCGAAATCTAATCGAGGAAAACTCATCTTCTGGCCAAAGTCATATTCGACAATATTAATTCCACCCACTATTGCTTGGAATGAGTCAATGACTAAGATTTTATGGTGAAGTCTTCTACCAAACTGTAGAAGTCTAAGGTTTGAAAATGAATTAAAAAAAATAAAATCTATATTGGGAAATGAATTAAGGTGGTTTTTTTTATCTCTGCTAAAATCAATTGATCCGAAGTAGTCAACTACGATCGATACAGAAACATCACGTTTAGCTGCTTCAATGACTGCGTTATAAACTTTTGTGCCAAAGCTGTCTAATTTGAAAATATACGTTTGAATAGTTACAGACTTTTTTGCAGATTCAATGAGAGAAATATAATACTCTTGATACTCATCGCCATCTGTAAAAAACTCATATTCATCTTCATTCATTGCTCAGTCCGGATGGTAAACTCACAAAATAAAGGTAAATGATCAGAATACTTTTTAGCATCGCTAGGTACACGCATTGAGAGACCTTCCATTTTAACTTTATGAAAGAAAAATCTATCTAGTGCAAGTACAGGTTTTAGAGAAGGAAATGTTTTTAGTTGTTCAATCTCTGGTAATGTGAAGAAACCAGCTTTTTCTCTTATATATTGAGAAACATTGCCGTTCCAATCGTTAATATCTCCAGCTAGTATTGTTGGAGTGTCTTCATCATAGTTGTCTTTTATAAATTCAAGAAGAATATCAATTTGTTTATATCTATCTTTTTGTCTTAGATTAAGGTGAGTACAAATAAAGTTATAACTTATTTCACCTATCTTTATTTGTGCTATGAGAGCGCTTCTCTTCTCAAGTTTACTTAATGAGAGATCACAAATATCAAAAGATAGAATAGGGTACTTACTTAAAATGAGGTTTCCATGTTCGTGATTAGATACTATTGAATTTTTTGCAAACGAGTAGGTCGTCCACTTCTCATCTGCGAGACTTTCAATTTGTTTGGGAATACTTGGGTCAGTTATGTTCTCGCCAAGAATCTCTTGGAAAAAACCGATGTCAAACTCTTCTCTATCGAGGAACTTCTTAAGTTCTTTAAAGCAGTACTTAAACCCTAGAATATTTTTACCCTTGTGGAGGTTATAAGTTACAAGCTTTAATAACATTTTTAGTGAAGTACCCTTAAGGCCGCAATCAGTTCAGATTTAGACATGTAACTACGTCCATCAATATCTTTTTCTTTGGCCAAAGCATAAAGATCTTCTTTTGTTCTGTTCTCGTACATAGAGTTCTCAGAGTTGTCGAATTCTTCTTTAGCTCTTCGAGTCAAAGTCTTTTTCGCTTCATCATAGATCTCTGTTACTGAGTCTATAACTTCTTTTACTACTGGTGAAGCATTTTTAATTTTTTCTAAAAAATGTTCTGGTTTGTTCATTTATCCCTCCTTAAGCTTTTTCCTATAAACAGAATATAGAACTAGAGTTTTAAAAGATTTACGCTCGTGCGCATTGAATGTGTAAAATCTTTCACAGTAAGTTGAATCAAGCGTGTATGCAGATTTTAATAATATAAAATAGGTTTAGGTGCGAAAAAGACTTATTATTACCTTTGTAGTACTCGTCAGTATTTCAAGTGAATCCTAAAGTAAATCCTACATCAATAAATCTCTTGGAAACAGCTTCGATTGTATTATTAGAAAAGACAAAACCTTTTATTCAAAATGGTGAGGTTACAAAAATTCTCAATCCTGGATTCGGAAAATCAAAGCTCCTTAATTTTCAATTGATGGGGAGCACAACGATCCCTGTCCTTTGTATTTGAACGCAGGAATTGTTTTATCAATTTTTTTAGTTTTGATGCTTTCTTTTCCTTATTTTTTCCAAACTACAGAGTATAAATCATGCCTTCTGTCTTGAAGGTTTTTAACTGATCCACTGGCGCGTGCTTCGAGAAGTGTATCAATTCTTAGATCTGCTATAGAGACCATTTCTACGTTTGGAGTCGCCTCTGCGGCGATACCATCCATTGCAAATGGAAAGTCACATGGAGTGAGTATGCAACTTTGAGCATAGTTTATATCAACGTTTGATACTCTAGGAAGGTTACCAACATTACCGGCCATCGCTACGTAAATTTGGTTCTCAACAGCACGGGCCTGACAACAATATTTAACTCGACAATAACCTTGACGGTTATCAGTCAAAAAAGGAACGAAGAGAAACTGAATTCCTTGATCAACCATATGTCTTGTTAACTCTGGAAATTCACTATCATAACAAATTAAAACACCGATGGGTCCACAGTCAGTATCAATAACGTTTAGCGTATCTCCACCTTCGATTTTCCACCAATATTTTTCATCCGGAGTAGGATGTATTTTTGCTTGCTCATGAATGCTTCCATCTCTTAGACAGATATAAGAGATATTCCGAACTCGTTCTCCAACATATGTAGGGTGAGATCCAGCTATGATATTCACATTATACTTTACAGATAAACCTATAAAGAGATCTTTAATTTGTTCTGTATACTCAGTCATATGTTCAATAGCTACATCTGGGCTCACTTCTTCGTTTTTAATCGATAGTAATTGCATCGTAAAAAGCTCTGGAAACAAGAGGAAGTCAGCAGAATAATCTCCTGCTACGTCGACATAGTACTCAACGATTTCTGCAAATTCTTTAAAGCTTTTAACAGGACGAAGCTGATACTGTACAGTAACTACGCGTACAGACTTTTGCTTGATTTGTAATTCGTCTGTCTTAATCTCTGGTTGATATTCAGGATTGTCCCATTTTAGATGAACGGCGTATCCACGACTCTGTAAGTCAGTTTTATCATAGTTTTTCAAAATCCCGATGACCTCAAAGCCTCGTCTAATTTGAAAGCCTAGAGTTGTGTCTATAAACTTCTTGTCTAACACTTTATCAACGTATTCTTGAACGTTCTTAACTTTCTTATATTTTTTGTGAAAATTTGGGATTCTTCCGCCAAAAACGATACCTTTTAAGTTTCTGTGTTTAACGAGATTCTTTCTTGCGTTGTATATTCTTAGACCAATTCTATGACCTCTAATCGTTGGATCAACACAGGTCTCATAGCCATAAAGATAGATTCCTCTCGGTTGATGAGTTGACCCATAGCCGTTGGCAGTCATGTCACTCCAGGTATGAGGGGCAAGAGCTCTCTCTTCAGTCATGAGAAGACTAGCTGAATATGCGATGAGATCATCACCTTTAAAAACAACAAAACACCCTTCTTTATAGTTGGTGATTTGTCCTCGGATCATGGCTTTTTTATAACTTTCCATCTCCCCGTATATCTTATCTAAAAGGACGGATATTTTGGAAATATCGGAGAAGTTAGCATTTCTGACACTTATAAGTTCTTTTTTCATAATAAGTAGAATAACAATCTTTTTGTGTTTTAAAAATAAATTTAATACAATAACTTACTAATATATCTAAGGAAGGTGAAAATGTTAAAAAGAGCAATTATTGGAATAGTGGTCTTAGGTACTACTTTTCAAGCTTCAGCTATGTCGGGAAAACTTCTTTTAACTGGTGGAGTATCTCAACTCGAGGGATCCGGTGGTGGAGGGTTAACTCCATGGGCTTTTATTGGAAGCTATGCCACTCGCGATGAGTACGGTGCAAACTTTCACGCCACAGAAGTAAGAACACAGGATTATACTGTTAAAGCACAAGGCTTAACGGTAGGAATCAAAAACTTAGTTGAACTGTCTTACTCTCAGCAAGTTTTCTATACTCAAGAGGTAAGCTCGGCAAATCTTGGTAAAAATGATCAATTTGGAATTCAGCAAGATACCATCGGATTAAAGTTTAAAGTCTACGGTGATGGAGTCTTGGATCAACAGACATGGATACCTCAAATTTCTGTGGGTGTTCAAAGAAAAGAAAACCATGAAGAGGATCTTGTTGAGGCGCTTGGGGCGGAAGACCATATTGGCGTTGATTACTACGTTTCATTTTCAAAGATTATTCTCAATCAAAGCTTCCTTTATAATTTAACGTTGAGATCAACGAAGGCCAACCAAACAGGATTTTTAGGTTTTGGTGGTGGTGAGAACGATGAAAGAGAAATTATGACAGAGATGTCTTTCGGATACCTTTTGAGACATAATTTAGTTTTGGGAATGGAATACAGAAACAAACCTAATAATCTAACAAACTTCGAAGAAGAAGACTGGAAAGATATTTATCTTGCTTGGGCTCCAACTAAAAATATTTCACTTACAACTGCATATGTTGATCTTGGCAATATAGCAGTTAAAGATAATCAAAGCGGTATTTATACATCTCTACAGGTAGGTTTCTAATGAAAAAAAATATACTAATTTTATCTCTCATCTTTGCATTTTCAGCTTTATCTGCTTCTGACTTTGAAGATTTTGGTGGAATGAAGAAGATTAATAAGATTGTTAATGAGTTTTCAGTAAAACTGCAAGCAAATGAGCAGATGAAGTCTTTTTTTGTCGAGTCAGACATGGAAAGATTTAAGAGTAAACTTGCTGAGCAATTTTGTGCTGAGTTAGGTGGACCGTGTAAGTATACAGGTCAGAATATGAAAAGAGCTCACAAAGGTCATGATATTAAGGCCAGTCACTTTTATAAGCTTGTTGAGGTTCTTCAAGAAACGATGAGAGAAAATAATGTAAGCCTTAGAATGCAAAACAAACTCTTAGCCAAATTAGCGCCTATGAATAAGGACGTTATTAATCATTAAACAAAGATAGGCATATGCGAATTTCGATAAAGTTAAAGTTAATTGCTGTTTTTGGTCTTCTCGTTCTCATTTCGGCTTTTATTGGATTCAATAGTTATAGACAAATTGAACAGACAGGGAAGTTGGTTTATACAACTTACGATAATACCCTCATGGCCGGTCAATTTGCTCAAGCTGTTAAATACGATTTCTCTAAACATTCTAATTTAATTCAACAAGCACTTCTTGCAAAAGATATTAAAACGTTTGAATCAATTGAAAAAAAAATAAGCCGATCATTTGAAACACTTCTTGAAGACCTGGCCGTGGTGAAAGAGAGATCACTTAGTACTAACAAAGAAACTCTTACCTCAGCAATTGAATACGATCTTGAAAAAATTAAGAGTGTTGAAAATATTCTTATTGGAATCAAACAAAGACGGCTTGAGAAAAAAAATACAAAATCTATCGATCTTTACGAGAGCTGGACCTCAAATAAGCTTGCTCAGAAGGTGGTCAAAGATGCAGAAAAGATTTTTGATGACTCAGCAGAAAATGGATATCTTTTTAGACTAGACTCTGAAGAGCTCATTAATAAAAATCTAAAACAAACTTCTTTGGCAACATCACTTGGTGTTGGTTTAAGTATTCTTTTCTCGTTAGTTGTGGCTTTTCTCATTATTAGACCGTTAAGAAGGCTTGAGAGAGTTTGTGATACTGTTAAGGCTGGTGATTATTCAAAAAGATCAACGCTTAAAAATAATGATGAATTCGGTGACCTTTCTGATTCTTTAAATATCATGCTGGAAGCTATTGAGGATAAAGATCAAGGCATGGAGACACTTTTGGCTTCACTACCATTTGGTCTTTTTTATATAGACGAGCAAGGACTTATATCTAAAGAAAGATCTCCTAAAACTGATCAGTTAATTCCTAATATGAAGAGTCTTACCCACATCTCTGAAGTTTATGAAGCATTACTGCTTAAGGATGTAAGAGTTATGGATGTTGTTGAGACTGCTTTCTCAGGTATGTTGGGATTTGATTCCGCAATGAAATTACTTCCAAGTAGAGTCGATCTTAGTGAGAGAAACCTAGAGATATCTTTTAAACCTATTAACGACGAGAAGGGATCTCTTATTAGAATCATCGTTATTATTAGAGATATCACTGAACTTATTGCCTCTCAAAGAAAAGCTAAAATGCTAGAGAATCAAGTTAAAAGAGTCTCCTTTGTTTCGTCAGATATTAGTGGTTACTTTGGTTTTGTAAAAGAGACGGATGACTTGTTATTAGGCTTTATGAGAACCATTAGCATTGAGGATCGTCTGAGAGATCTTCACTCTATAAAAGGTTTGTTGTCTCTTAATAAATTTGATTCTACTTCTAATCTAGTCCACCAACTTGAAAATGACTTCATAGGCCTTGAGGAGATCGAAATATCTCATAGATTAGATGAGATTAAGGTCGACTTCAACCAAATTAGACAAGAGGTAAATAATATCCTTCGACTAGATAACGATGAAGATGGTTACTATTGTAATCCGGCAAAGATAAATGAAATTATTAATTTTCCAGGACTTCCTGAGGAGTGTGTAGAGCTTGCTCGTAACTTAGATGCATTTTCTGCACAAGAGAAGTTTCAAAAATATAAAGATTTTGTTGCTTCTATGGGTAAAGAGTTAACTGACAAAGAGATTGAATTAAATATAAATGCCCCTTTTGATATCAAACTTGAAACCTTAAAGAAGTTAGATTTAAGTTTCTCTCATATACTTCGAAATATGGCGGATCATGGAATAGAAGATAAAGCGACGAGAAGAGAGAGATCTAAAAATGAAAAAGGTTTGATTCAAATCACCGCTGTTGAAAAACCGGACTCTTACCATTTTTCAGTTTCTGATGATGGTGGTGGAGTTGATGGTGATATGCTCTATCATAAAGCCATTGAAAGAGGTCTTATTGAAGAAAGTGAAAGCATCACTGAAGCCGATAAACAAAATTTGGTTTTTGTCCCCGGACTCAGTTCTAAGAATGATGTGACAGACTTATCTGGTCGAGGGGTCGGAATGGATGCAGTTAAAGATAGTATTGAAAAATTAGGTGGACAGATTACTGTTCATTCAAAACTAAAAGAAGGAACTACTTTTGACTTCTTTATCAAAAAGGAGAGTTATGAAAATATTATTTCTTAGTTTATCTATCATTTTATCTACGGGATCAGTGTTTGCTGCTGAGGTAAATATTTATCAGGTGGATAAGGTTTTTCTTAAGGACATTTCAGAAGAACAAGCTGGACAAGTTTTTGACGATGAAACTATTGAAGAAAAATATAAAGTTGAAGAAATGAATTTGAAAGTAGGGGACACAATAAACTTTCTTAATAGAGACGATGCTAGGCATAATGTAAACGGAAAGGTCGATGGTGAAAAGGTATTTGATGTGAAAATTCAGAATCCTGGGAAGTCGAATGATAAATCAGTTACTCTAAAGAAAAAGGGTGAATACGAAATTAAATGTATGATTCACCCAAAAATGAAAATTAAGCTTAAAGTTAACTAGTTCTTTTGTGGTAAGCGTGGGAGAGATTCTCTTCAATATCTCCCATCTGCCAAGGTTTAACTACATAGCCATCAGCACCTTTTTTTATCGCATCTAGTATTTTATTAACATCATCTATCGTTGTCATCATCATAAATGGTTTCTTAGCATTTTTCGCATCTGATCTCACGACATCAAGTAGTGCAATCCCTTGACCATCTGGTAAATTCCAATCGCTTATAAAAATATCAGGATCGTACTTATCTAGATTATCAAGTGCATCTTTTAAGGTGTAGAATGCAAGATACTTTCCTCTAAAGCCCATAGAAAACAATTCTTTTTTTAAATTCACATGGTAATTTTCCATATCTTCGAGAACGAAGAATATAGAATCTTTAGGGATTTGAACACCCTTAACTTCAATTGTCACTAAGCCGCTCCTAGAGTTCTGATTAGCTCGTCTACAAGCTTCTCTTCGATTTCAACTTTTAGCACATAGCCATTAACTTTTAACTTTAGCGCCGTTATAACTTTATCTTTTTCAGAGTCTGTTGTGACCAATATGAATTTCTTTTTTGCTATCTTTTCATCTTTAGAACTTCGAACATCTTCTAGAAACTCTAAACCAGTTCTTACGGGCATATTAAGATCACATAAAATGAAATCTACATCGAGGTGCCTCTTCAAAACTTGCATAGCTTCTCTACCATTTTCGGCTTCAACGATATTGGCTATAGATGCGCCTTTTTCCGTAAGGATTTTTATCGTTTTAACTCGCATGAACTTGGTGTCATCCACCACTAAGAATTTATACAGACTCAACATAATACTACCTTAGTCATTTTATCATTTATCTACTTATCGGAAACTAGCTTAATTAATTAAGTTTTCTGCTTCAATAATTAAATAAAATGAGCTTAACTGAGGTGCTGAAAGACATTGGTTTGATATATCTTAATTTGTTATCTTTCAGTCTCAGAATTACTTATACAATCTTTAGCTAACTTTAATCTCTCCATCAATGAGGTCTATTTTCACTACTTCTCGGTCTTCTCCTGCCAAAAGGATCTTTGATAGTGGTCTAATTACGAGCCTGTTAAATGTGCTTTGTAGAGGTCTAGCTCCGTACTTATCACTAAATCCAAGTTCCGCTATGTGTGAAATTGCTTTATCACTGAAGTTAGCTTCAATCTTTTTAGATTTCAGTCTTAGTCTGAGAAGTTTAATTTGCTTATTTACTAGGTTTGTCATTACTGACTTATCTAGTCTGTTAAATTCAACAACTGCATCAAGTCTTCCAATAACTTCCGGTTTGAAGTCTGATTCAATATTTTTAGAGTTCGTTGTTAAAAATATCACTGTATTTTTAAAGTTTATGACTCGTCCTTTATTGTCAGTAAGTCTTCCGTCATCAAGAATTTGAAGAAGAATATCTGAAAAGTCTGGATGCGCTTTTTCTATTTCATCAAAAAGTACAACGCTGTATGGATGTCTTCTGATCGCTTCGGTCAGAATTCCTCCATAGTCATACCCAACGTACCCAGCAGGTGATCCTATCAGTTTTGCAACTGAATGTTTTTCTGAATATTCTGAAAGATCAATCCTTACGATATTATCTTCTGAGTCAAAAAGAATTTTAGCAAGAGTTTTTGCCGTTTCAGTTTTTCCTACACCTGTAGGACCTTTAAGCAGAAAAGATCCAAGTGGTTTCGTTTCATCTGTTAGGCCTGCATAACTTGCAAGAAGGGTTTCACTGATTTCGTGGATAGCTTCTTTTTGGCCATAAACATTTTTATTTAGGTCAGCTTCAAGAGTTAAAAGTGAATCCTGTTTAGACTTTAAAATCTTCGTCACTGGTATACCGGTTTGTCTCGCAATAACGGAGGCTATATGTTCCGTCTTAAGTTCCCATCCATGATTAAAGTCTTTAAGTTCTTTCTCTACTTCTGGAAGCTGAGAGTATTTTATTTTAGAAGCTTCTTCGTAGTTTTGTTCTCTTTCAGCTTTTTCAAGATTGAATCTTAGATTCTCGTATTGGCTTTTGAGATCAGATACTTTTTTAAGGTTCCCAACCTCCGCTTCCCATTTTAAATAAGAGGCATCAAAAGATATTTGAAGCTTCGCGATCTCTTCTTCTAGCTCTTTACTTGGCTTAACCTTTGATAAGATGTTCTTATTGCGAATCTCTGCTTTTAATATTTCTAACTCTGCAGGCATGGCTTCTGCAGATAACTTTAATGCAGAAGCAGATTCATCTATTAGGTCAATTGCTTTGTCTGGAAGGTTCTTATCAGTTAGGTATTGATCCGACAGTGTTACCGCACTGTAGAGAGCTTCATCGGAGATTTTAATTCCGTGGTGGGCTTCGTATTTGTCTCTGATTCCCATAAGAATCTCAATTGAGTCATCCATTGAGGGCTCTCTGACAGGTACTTGTCTGAATCTTCTCTCTAAAGCTGCATCGTTTAATATATATTTTTGAAACTCATCTTCAGTAGTAGCTCCTATACAGTGGAGTTCTCCTCTAGATAGAGCAGGCTTTAAAAGATTGGCCGCATCCATGGCACCATCAGTTTTTCCAGCTCCTATGAGTTGGTGAATTTCATCGATAAAGATTATGTATTCACCAGCGCCTTTTTCGGCAAACTTTAAAAGCGCTTGTATTCTTTCTTCAAATTCACCTCTAAATTTTGTACCAGCTATTAGGGAGCCAAGTTCCATGCTGTAAATCGTTTTCCCTTTGAGGACGTCGGATACATTTCCTTTAACAATCGCCTCAGCTAGTCCTTCAACTATAGCTGTTTTACCAACTCCTGCTGGGCCTACAAGAATAGGGTTGTTTTTGGTTCTTCTACCAAGAATTTCCATTACCGCACGGATCTCTTTTGTTCTCCCTATTACTGGGTCGAGTTTACCGTTTGACGCTTTCTCATTGAGATTGATAAGAAAACTAGGTATCTCTAATTCTTCTTCGTCTAAGTCGAACTTTGAGAAATCGATATCAAGCTGAGGGAAGAATTGAGGTAAAAATTTAATTAGGTCTTTCTCAGTAACCTCACTTTTAGCATTTTGAGTTGCGTTAGCATTCGCTTGAGTTAGCCAACCCGATAATTTAGAGCTTGGTCTAATAGTTTCCTCACTGACACTAGAGGAGTTCGGTAGATTATTAAGGTTTACTTCTATTTGTTCTAATTGAGTCTTTAAATTCTTAGAGACGTAACTGGCAGGATTTTTTATTAGTCCATACAATAAATGCATAGGCACTAATTCTGTGTTTTTAAGCTCCATAGCTTTTGATTGCGCTATACTTAGAGACCCTTCAACAACCTTATTAAAATTATGCATAGATAACTCCTTGTCTATTTACTCTTTAAAGATGGTATCTAGGATAATGATGTCAAGGGTCTATACTACGTATGTCTAAAACAATACACATTTACTAAACCAAAACGGAGTGAATGCCAGGGGGAATTCTATTAATCTTGTAACAATTAAACTTTAGGAGAAAAACTGTAGGAGGTTTTATGTTAAGTTGGACAATCACATTTTTATTTATTGCAATCATCGCAGCTGTACTAGGTTTCGGTGGAGTTGCAGGTGCAGCAGCTGGATTTGCTAAAATTTGTTTTTTCTTATTTCTAGCATTCTTTGTTATTTCTCTTATTAGAGGAATGGCCGGTAAATCAAAAAACATATAATAAATAATTAATTAAAAGGATTAAATTAATATGAAAATTTTAAAAGCAACATTACTGTCTACAGCACTTATCTCAAGCACTGCTATGGCAGACTTAGGTGATAAAATCGAGAGAAATTGGGAAAACTCAACAGGAATTTCAAAACTGTATGGTGGATTTTCTAATACAACTTTTAACGTTGGTGTTTCCCACGAAAGAAGACAAGGATCTCTAGGAGTTGATGCACTTGTAATGTCTTCTGGAGATAATGGCAAAACTGGTACCGCTGGTGAGAAGAATCGTCAGCTTATGGTAGCGTCGTCACTAGTCCATCATTTAGAAGACAATTCTAACGCTGATGTATATTTAGGTACTGGTATTGCAGCAATTAGACATGAAGATGTTGGTACTTCTGATGATACTGAAACTACATTTGGACCACTTTTTAGAATAGGATCTTCATACTATCTCAACAGAGATTGGTCAGTAGGGCTTGAGTACATGACTGCTCTTAATTGGTCTAATGATGACCTTGCAAGTGAAAATGCCTATGGGTTTGTAACACTTGGATACACTTACTAAGTAACGAAATTTAATAAAATTTAGCCAAGTCGTAAAAGCTTATAGCTTATTCGACTTGGCTTTTTTTTTTGAATTCACTTCAATTCAACATCTATTATTAATTATTAATCTAAAAATTTCTATTTATTGACTTTTATTATTGATTTCGAATCGATAATATATTTCTGGAGAATACTATGAAAAATCTTGAATTAGAAAAAATGCTATACGACCCAACAGTTTCAAAGATTGTGGTTTATATTCTTACAATCCTCATTATCATAGGTGTCTCCAAATTTATTAAGAATTATTTCAGAAAAAAAGTAGCTTCAGTATCATCTCGGTATCAATCTCAAAAGATTGTAAGCTTCGCAAGTTATCTTCTGATCATTATTGCTAGTGTGATTATCTTTACAGACAAACTTGGTGAAGTATCAGTAGCATTTGGTGTTGCTGGTGCGGGGATTGCCTTCGCCCTTCAAGAAGTTATTGCATCGTTTGCTGGATGGTTTGCTATTACATTTAATAACTTTTACAGAGTTGGAGACAGAGTCAAACTTGGTGGAATACGAGGGGATGTTATAGACATAGGTCTCTTAAGAACCACTATGATGGAAATTGGAGATTGGGTTGATGGTGATCTCTATAATGGTCGAACAGTTAGAGTATTAAATAGTTTTATTTTCAAAGAGCCAGTATTCAATTACTCAGGAGAGTACCCTTTTCTATGGGATGAAATTTCAATTGTTGTAAGATCTGAGTCTGATATTGCTATGACTGATAAGATTTTAAATGACTCTGCTGCTGAGGTCGTAGAGCAATATGAAATAGACTCTAAAGAAGAATGGAAAAAACTAGTTCGAAAATTTATGATTGAAGATGCGCGTATAGATCACATGGTAACATGTCTGATAGATCCATCTGGGATTAAATTTACGTTGAGGTATATTACAAATTTTAAGCTTCGAAGAATAACAAAAGATCTTCTTTCAAGAGGAATACTTAATAAAATTAATGATTCTAATGGAGCGGTAGAATTGGCTGTATCTACAATTGAACTTTCTACTAGACCTGCTCTCGAATTAAAGATGATGAATAAGACTCTCAGCTGATTTTAAATTACTAGCTAAAAAAATATTTTTTAATACAGCAATTCTTAAAAGAGCTTTGACATCCACATCATGGGGTTGAGGTGAGAGTGGATCCCATAGAAATATCATCCCATCAATCTTATTTTCAACTATAAGAGATCCAATCTGAAGATCTCCTCCAAGAGGGCCACTAGCCACTGCAGTGATATTAGTTAATCCTATTTGAGCTAGTCTTTTCGCAGTTGTTCCAGTTGCATAAAGTTTTAAAGCGGAGAGTTCTTTAAAATTTCTTTTAGCAAAATCTATTAATTTATCTTTCTGGTGATCGTGAGCTATCAGGGCCAAAGTTTTAATCATGATATTCTTCCGGTGCTGTGAGTTATATTTAATAATTGCTTAAGGTTATGTTAGTTTATAAGATTAAATATGAAAAATTTATTCTCAGTTATGCTCATTAATTTGTTTTTGCTCACCTCAATAGGTATTTCTCAAACTGATTGCAATATTAAGAATGTTAGATCTTCATTCACAGATGCCGAGGCCAAATTAAATTCTACTATCTTACAACTTGAAAAACTTCTCAATGGAGAAAAAGTTGATAGCTCAGTCTTAAGCGAAGTTTTTGATCACCAATATGATGTCTTGGACGACAACGCTATTGAGAAGCTTAAGATTGATCAAAAGAGAAACCTAGGGGTCGCACCAGAGCATCTTTATTTAGTTAATTGTCTAGAAGAGTTAAAAAGAATAGAGAATAAAGAGACTCTCATCTCTCTTTCGGAAAAAATAAATACTCTTAAACTTGATGTTTATAAGAAGAATAAAAAACTTAATAATGCTTTAAAATCAAGTATTGATAATTCTAATGCAATTCCGAGCTTGAAGGATCAACTTACAAAATCAAATGATATCTCAGAAAATGAAAAAATACTGTTGGAAAAGTCGCTTGCTGATGACGAGGTAAAGATTGAATCGACAAATGATCTATTACAAAAAGAATATATTCAATACATAAAAACATTTAAAAAAATTAAAATTGAGTTATTACAAAAGCAAATTGAGTACAACTCAAGCCTAGAAAAAAAGATAAAGTATATAGAAGATAAAATTCCTGCAGAATATACAGACTTTAATAAAGTTGAAGCTTTGTGGCTTGAGATTTCAAAAGAAAATGCAACTCATCTTTTAGATACCGAAATTTCCTTCGAGTTTCCAACAATTCCTGAAATGCCAATTCGGTTTAAAGAGCTTGGAAAAGATCAAGCATCTGAAATTGCTATCTTAAGACAAAGTATTGTAGAACTTAAACAAGCCTCTATTATTTCACTAACTGATAAGAAAGAGAGTGAGTTAAAAATACTCAACGATCTCTTAGTGCAAGTCAACTCTTTGAGGTCATCACTTTTTGCAGATTCGGACTTTGCTTATAAAATTGCTCGTATTTTTTCATTACAAGGAATTAAGCATATTGCCGAGGAAGTAAAGCTTTCACCATATAGGTTGTTAAGTTATGCATATTCAAGTTATTTTAAATTTAGAGAAATGCTCTACCGTGGTAAAAGCGGTTATGCTGAAATAGCATTCATTGTCTTTAGGCTCATTCTTTTAATTCTTATACTTTTTGGACTAAATAGAGGATTTATTAAGTTAGAAGGTATTATTACCAAAACTTTAAGAAATCACGCTATTAGAAAAAGAGATTCAAAATTATTTAGTTCCGTCTCAAGTGCATGGAATAAAGTTAAAGATAATTCTCAAGAAATATTTTGGATTATATCTATTTTTATAATTCAACAAAATCATCTATTTCACGAATATAGTTTTTTTATACGTTTCTTTGAGATAATTATCTTAGCAAGGTTAGTTAAAGCCGCGCTAACTCTTTTCTTGAGTTCAGTTTCAGCAGTCAACTCTTCAAGCTATATGGCCTTCAGGAAAAGAGCTGACTTTACTTCTAATAAATTCAAGAACATATTCCTCTTTTACCTATTGATGAATCTCTTTACTGGGGCGGCAATTGGTAAAGTATATATTTTCACTCTTATCAAAGTCATTATATTCGTCTATTCATTTATTCAAGTTCTCTCCCTTGCAAAAATGTGGGAGGCAGAATTTAAAAGATTTCTCGAAACTCGGTTTGCCGGATTTGTAGTTGATGGATTTACAAAATTTTTAAGTTTTGTTCCAAGTAAACTTGAGCCAATCCTATTGTTTATTGCAATCATAATTTTATCAATATTCAACTTTATAATTGATTTAACTGAAAACTTTAACTTCTCAAAAAAAATATCTGCAAATTTGTTTAAAAAGCAAATTGAAAGTATAGAGGCAAGTGAAGGATCAGAAAAATCAATTCCTGGTGAATATAGAGAAGAGTTCGCAATGTATTCTTTATCTAAAGAAGAGCTTTATGTTGTACAAGATGAAAAAACAGAAAAGGAATTAAAACAAGATATTATGTTCTGGCATCTGGGTAAATCTGATGAACATTCACTTGTTCTTTATGGCGATAAAGGAATAGGAAAGACAAGCTTGCTAAAACATCTTTGCAGAGGACTTGAAGAAGAAACCGGAGAAGAAGTTAATTTTATTTACACAAAAATGCCTGCAAAAACCTTAACCAAACAGGCGCTAAAAGACTTTATATCTAAGACGCTAGGACTTGAGGATGAAACTAACTTCGATCTACCAGCAGCTGATAAGAAGTTTGATAAAAAACAGGTGATTGTTATAGATGAAGCACAGAATGTATTTTTATCCCAAACAAATGGTTTCGAAGCATATTACTATTTAACCGATGTGTTGAACTTGCCAACAGATAATATATTTTGGGTTCTATCATTTAATAAATCGAGTTGGAATTATCTTGATTGTGCTTTTGGAAAAACTCAATATTTTAGAAATGTTTTCGAGCTTAAAGGTTGGTCGGACGATAAGATTAAAGAATTGATTATGAAGCGTCATGAGAAATCTACAATTAAACTATCTTACGACTTGTTGATTAATGCCACTAAGTCTCAAGATGAAATTGATCGATATGCATCTATTGAATCTAAATTCTTTAAACTTCTTTGGGAATTATCCCGGGGGAATCCTAGAGCTGCTCTTGCACTTTGGTTAACTGCTTTATCTCGTAAAAACTCAACGACTTTTAATGTGAATATACCAAAAGAGGTTGAGCTTATCGATTTGGCAATGGCTTCAGATGATCAACTTTTTGTTATTGCTCATATACTAAAACATGAAAATCTCTCAACAAGTGAAGTTGTATCAACTTCTAACCTCCCTCGAGGTGTTGTTAGAAACGCTCTTAAACTTTCACTTGAGAAGAAATACTTATATAGAGATGATAGAAGTAGATTTATGATCGATATAACAACTCAACATACACTCATTAAACAGCTACGTGCAAAGAACTTCATTTATGGAAACTAGTAACGATATAACAGCAATGGTCTTTAACTTTTTAAATATCGATAAGATATTTCTTTTTATCTTTTTAGTTATTTGTATCGTCGGTGGAGTTAGGCTCGTAAATCTTTGGTCTGGAAAATTACAGGAAAAGTTCTCGGGTAAAAGACTTCTTATTTTACAGTTAACAACGGTGCTCTCTTTCGTCTCCTACCTCATTGGTGTCTTGGGAGTTTTCTACTTTGTTTTTCAACCAAGCCGTGAGCTTTTAGTTGGTGTCGGTGGGTCTGCTGCTGTTGCCTTTGGTTTTGCATTAAAAGATTTAGTTGGCTCAGTAATAGCTGGATTCATTCTTTTATTTGATAGACCCTTTCAGGTTGGTGATAGGGTTCAGTTTGAAGATAATTACGGCGAAATAGTTAATATTGGACTTCGCTCAGTTAGACTCAATACACTGGACGACAATCTTATAACTATTCCAAACTCAAAATTTTTAACTGATGTCGTCTCGTCTGGTAACTCTGGTGCTCTTCAGATGATGGTTGTGACGACCTTCTATGTATCAGTTTATGAGAATCTAGACCATATTCAAAAGCTTTTACATGAAGTTGTGATTACTTCTAGATTTGTGTATTTACAAAAAAAGGTTTCATTGGTTTTTGAAGAAGTGGCAATCTCAAATACTTTTGTTGTGAAGGTGAGTGTTAAGGCTTATGTGCTAGATGTAAAATATGAGAAAGAATTTCTTACCGATATCACTTCTCGAGGAAACAAAGTTCTTCGAGAAAGTAATATCCAGAGACCAGTTGCTGATAGGTCTGCTGTGGTTGAGAGTTAGAATTTATATTTAAAGACTATTCCACCACCATCTTGCATTGGCTCGTATCCTAATAAAAATGGAACTTTTTCACCATCGCTAATATAGTTCATCCCATAAGCAAAACTCATCCCTAGCGCCGCTCCAAAAATAGTGTCGTGAATATAGTGTGAATCATCATGAACTCTAGATACAGACGCCCATAGTGCTAGGGGAACACTAATAAAGTTCCAATACCACTTGTGTCTGATTGCGACGTTGGTAGCAAATGCAAAAGCTGCTGAAGCATGTCCCGAAGGAAAAGATTCATAACGTTCTTCAAGATTTCTTCTTTCTTCTCTTACTGACAGTTTTAAAACAAAAGTAGTAAGACTAGTGTAGATAGTCGATTTCCACATCATCTCTGTATTTTCGAGTGCTTCTTTATCATTATTCATGAGCCCCGGAAGTTGTGTAAGCGTATATCCCACTTGAAAAAGTCCCCAACCAGCTAGGTTTGCAAGATCGGTTGATTTGTTACCTTCTCTGTGGTTTTCTCTGTATCCAATATCTCCATTATCTTTTTTAGCTTTATAAACGACGTAAGTCAGAAGTGATCCAGCACCAAGAATCCATATTGCTGGTGTAGTAAAAGGTGAAAGAAGATTTTTCTTTTCTATATCCCAAGCAGATCTAGAGTCAGTAACCGAATAAGAATTATCGGTTTTAGTTGCCGGAGCGTTTGAGTCATTGTTTTGTGCAAACGAACTTGAGAGGGTAGATAGTAAAATCAACGTAGAGATTAGAAGTTTCATTATTTCCTTGGTTTAAAAGGAATAACTTAGCTTCATCGATTGCTGATGTCCATTGATAAAAAAGGCCGTTTCAATTTTGGTTGGTTCTTCTAAGAATGTTGCATATAGAAAATCACTTATAAAGGCTCCAAATGCATTACCCAATAAAACATCTGATAGGTGGTGTTTCTTTGCTTCAACTCTTCCCCAAGCCGCAAGTATAGAGGATGTGAATGCTGTGCCTTGGATAATGCGACCAAATGTCGTATTTTCATGTCGTGAATTGTTTATATTATTAAAGACTGTTCTAGACATTCCACTTGATACACTTGAGTGACCAGAGGGAAAGCTGAGATCATCTGATTGATCAGGCCTTACTCTTTTGGATGAGTTCTTTATTGATGTAACTATTGCAAAATCGGCCAAGATAATCAGAGATTGAAATCCAATAAATTTTGCTCTCGTTAAATACACAGGCTCGTCTTTATTTGGTAGATCCGATTGAAAGGCAGAATAGATCATCATGGGGACTAAACCAATTACTAAAGCGTCTGACCATTGTTCTGCATTTTCTTGAGATCCGAATAATGGGGTATGCCTAGTTGCGGCATCACTGATTCTCCCGTCAAAGGCAAAAGCTAGTACTCCAAGAACAAAAGGAATTCTGAAATGATAGGTGTTAGTTGCTGATACTGCAGCTTGTGTTACTCGATCAAAAGAGGGGGCATCAAAAAATCTACTTTTTAGTTCTCCATAAGCAAATGAAAAACTTAGTACAAATAATAGAAGCCCCCTTAAAAACATTTTTTTAGTTGTCCATTTCGTCTTCAACATTGTCTACAGCGTCATCTGCTGCATCTACTGCGTCTTCTGCCGCATCTTCAACAGTGTCAGCCGCTTCGTCCATAGTGTCGCCAACGTCTTCACCAACTTCTTGAATTGATTCTCCAACATCTTCAGCTGCGTTTTCACCTTTACTTTCAAAACATGCCGTTGCTAAAAAAGCTACGAATGTAAGCATTAAAACCTTAGTTACTAAATTCTTCATGTGTTTCTCCTTATTTTATTGTCGTTTTCACGATTAACGCGTCTTTTACAGCTACTACACCCTTAGTTTCTTTTGCAAGTTTAAGAGCTTTTTGTTTTTGAACTTCATTATCAACAAACCCCGACAATATAACATGTCCCTTGTAAGTTTCAACATCAATTGAGGTTGAGGATATATTATCTTCTGAAATAAGTTTAGTTTTAATTTTGGACGAAATAGCTGAATTGTCAACGTATTCCCCAATTGACTCACTTTTCTTAGTGCTAGCACATGAGACGAAAAGAACCAATATTAATGTTAAAAAAAAAGTTTTCATAATCAACTCCTTCAAATTGTTAAGTAGTTAGCTAAGATAATCTACTTAACTATATATATAAAGTAGAAATTGGTTAAGAGAGTGTGTAGTTTTATTCACTTTAAAGTTTTATTGGACCTACAACTTCAACCTCTGGATCAAGCTTACCTTTCAAAATATATTTTCTAAGATCATCACCTTTCTTGGGTGATATCGACTTTATATAATCCATTTCTTTTTTGTGAACAGGTAGGTAACCTCTATTGTAGTTCCAGCCATATCCCCATCTAAAATCAGTCTGATACTGTGGCCTCCCACCAATTTGGACGCCTTGAAACATCATCTTTGCAATAACTTCAGCATCTTTGCTCGCAACGCATTGCTTTAGTCTTTTGTCAGCTGCAAGTTTCAACTTCTCAGTTCCACCAATCCAGTACTCCATGTCATGAATGACGCAGCACTTTATCCATTTGTTTTTTTCTAATTTAGTTCCCTCAGGGAAAAAAGAGCAACCATCGGAAGTGAACGCGGTAAATTGTTCAGACATTGGAAGTTTACTCCAATCTTTAATTTCAGATCTTTTTTTAGGATTAATTGAGCAAGAAATAGTTAGCACTGCTAAAGTTAATAATATAATAATTTTCAAGATCAGGTTCCTAGGCTTAAACATTCACATTATTTACACATAAAAAGATGTGGCAAAAAGTTAAAGATGTTTTACTATAATTTCAATGAGACTACTATTAATTACTTTTTTACTTCTGAGTTCTAATTCTTACTCTAGCTACTTTGATTATACAGACCGAGATCACACAAAAGGTGAGGTTGTTTTAGATCAATCAATTGTTTTCGCAGGTCATCTTTCTGGATACCTTCTAACTCAAGGTGATACTATTGATAAGAATGGTTCTTGGAAAAAATATAATGAGCACTTTCTAGACTTTAAATTCGACAATGATAATACTAATTGGAATTATTTCGGCCATACTTATACAGGTTCTCAAGTCTACTTGTTTTATAGAGCTAGAGGCTATACCAGAAGTAAATCTTTCGCGTTGTCATTCTTGTCGAGCCTTTGGTTTGAAGCATTTATCGAAAACTATACTGAACAACCAAGCATACAAGATACTTTTAATACCCCCGTATATGGAACTGCACTTGGGTTTATATCGGAAAAAGTATCAGTTTACCTTTTAAACTCTGATAGTGTTTATGTAAGAGCTCTCGGAAGAATAATAAATCCATTTAGCTTTATGGTAGAGCAAAAGAATGTTGCATTTGTACCAGTTTATAGAGACCCTACAAATTATTCATTTATGGTGAGTTTTAATTATGATTAAGATACTTTTATTTATATTGATCTTTAACTTGTCTGCAGCAGAAAAAGTAGAGAAGTCTGAAACATTTATAAAAGCGGAGGCTGCTGAAAAGGCTAATAAAGCTAGAGAAGCAAATATTGTCAAAAAAGTTGCTGAGATACAAAATCCCAGTCTTTCTTTGACTTTCGGATACCCGTATTTAGTTATTCAAGATAATGCGCCAAAGTATGATAAAGACTTTCTTAGTCTTGGAATTGGGGCACTAATGGAGTTTAAGTTCGATGAAATAAATGCTTTTGGTATAGTCATCGATTCTTCATTTACTCCTCAGCATGTTGACTTTGATTTCCAAAAAGAATCTAAAGCTGTTGGAGGTACCACAAGTCTTCTTACTTCCTTTTATAGCTTTAACTACTTGAGAAGAGTAGGAATCACTGATGGTTATGAAATTATCGGATCAATTGGACCTGCAGTTGGTATTTATACGCTTAACTATACGCAAATTGACAAAAACGATACTAATATTAGTAAAGTAAATAGAGTTAGGGTTACTAATTATGGTGTTCGTGCTGGAGTGAAGTGGCGAAATAGAATAACGTTTAACTATTTTGAAATAGCTGCGATCTACTCAGTGTCTGATAAATATAGTGTTATTGATGATTCAACCAATGATGCTGAAGCTATTGAGAATATTGAGAATGCGACTGAGAGAAAAACTTACGGTTTATTATTTAACTACGGGTTTTACCTGTTTTAATTTTTCGGTTTTATCTTTTATATCCTCGAGAAGAAACTCAAGATCTGCTTTAACAACATCTCTAAATTTTCCTTCTGTTTTTTTTAACTCAAATAACTTGTCTTCGGCTGCAAGAATCAAATCTTTCAATTCCAGCATTTGATTATTTGTGAATTCGACTTTCTCTTTTTTTCCAATTGATGCTAAATTAGATTTGAGTAGATTTAACTCTTGATCATATCTACTGACATTACTTGGTGCGGGAACTTCGAGATGATCCTTATTTCCAATTTGTTTTTGCCAAACAAAAACTCCAAATGCACAGAAAAATAAAACGACAACTCCAACAATTTTCTTATTCATAGTATTTCCTTTTCTAAATTATCATAGTTGTTAATTCAAAATTTTCATGAACAACTTGTGTAATAATAAACACAATTGTCGGTAATGTCCTAAAAGAAATATCAATTACTTATAGATAATATGATTAAGAACAATTAACTAACTAAGGAGTACATATTGAAAAAACTATTACTAGCAACTTTGGTTTCAACAGCAGCAATAGCTGGAACGCCAACTTTAGCACCAGTAGAAATTAACAAGGTTTATTCGCCAACAGGTTTCGATTCTAATGATAAAGCAGAAGTTGTTGTTTCTGGATGGCTACCTAATGCGTGTCAAAAGCTACCAACTTATCAGATTAAGAAGACTAACAACCTGATTGATATCTCGATGAATGCTTTGCGTTATGATGAGTCAAATCCATACTGTCCACCAGAGAGAGTTCCTTTTATTCAAAAAGTAAAACTGGGATCTCTTAATCCCGGTTCATACGAATTAGAAGTAAACAAGAAACAAGATTCAGCAAGTTACGATCGTTTAAAAGTTGTTAAAGCTGAACAACCAAGTGTAGACTCTAATAAGTATCCATTTGTTACTAAAATTAACGTAGATCAAACAAAAGATAGAGTTTATTTAACTGCTCTTAGAGATAGTGACTGTTATGCACTGGATAGTGTCGAAATCATCAACGATGGTAAGAACACATACTCTGTAATGCCAGTACTGAAAAAAGTTAGAGATTTCTGTCCTAAGAAAATGCAACCGATTTCAGTGAGTTTCGATATACCAGACAGTTTGAACTCAAGAAAAATACTGTTACATGTTCGTTCTACAAGTGGAAAAGCAGTTAACAAAATTATCAAAAACTAGGAAACATAATGATTAAGACATTGGTGAGTTGTTTGATGGCCATGGCCATAACCAGCTGCGGAGAATTCAACTACTCGCCATATGCCTCTAATGTTAAAAAAGAGAATCTAAACACCAAAAGTTTAAATTCTGTCGAAAATCGTTCATCTTCATTCACAAATACTTTCAAAGTTGCCGTTATCTCTGACTCTCATGATTACTACGAAGAGCTTGCCAAACAAGTCAAATACATTAATAACAACAAAGATGAAATCGCTTTTGTCATACACACTGGTGATGCTACTAATCTTGGCTTAAAGCCTGAATGGAATCTCTTTAGAGATAAGATCGATGAGCTCAAGATTCCACTCATTATGGGGATTGGAAACCACGATCTGCTTAGTAATGGTAAAGATATTTTTCAAAAACGTTATGGTAAACAACTTGATTATTCATTTGTCTTTAAACAAACAAAGTTCATACTTATTAATAATAATAACTGGGAAAGTTCTGGAATGGTGCCAGATCTTGGATGGCTTGAAAAAGAACTTGTTGCATCTACAGATACGCATAAAATTATTTTAGGCCATGTCCAACCCGACGATCCTGAGAGATATTCAACGAAAATGATTAGCGACACTAAGAACTTAGTTAATAGTTTTGGGGTTGATTATTTTATAAATGGACATAACCATAACCCAAGTGAAGGTACGTTTGGAACTGCTAAACGTCTCACAGCTGGAAGCTCATTTAAGGGTAAACTTTTAATCTTAGAAATAAGTGATGCATTTGGAGTTCAATTTGAATTTGTTAAAATGTAGTCTTCTTATCATTTCCTTATCGAGTTTTAATGCTCATGCATACTTTATTGATTATTTAAAAGTTCAATACGCCGGAGAGATAGGTTTCTTGTCTATTGGAATGGGTAAGAGATTTGGAGACGTTTATTCTTTAGAGATTTTTAATGGTTTTGTTCCAGAAAGTATAGGTGGAAATGAAATTGAATCAATCGCAATTAAAAATATTTTCGATATTGTTGATTTTTCAATCTTCAATAAAAATATGATCTTTTATTTTGGACTCAACTTGTATCATGTAACAGGTCTTGATTATCAATCATCTAGACACTCGTCATACCCAGAAACTTATTATCGATTAGGTTCTATTCGAGGCTTACTTTCTTTTGGTTTAGACTTCAATTTGAATGCAACTCACGGATTCTATTTAGAGTCAGGACTTAATGATATTATTCTTACTAATTACTTAAACAACCCAGATGACGTTGATTTATCAAAATATGTAAGTCATGGGATAGGATATAAGAATATATTCTAATGCAGGCTTAGAAGAAGGTTGCACTAAAAGTAAAAGTGTACCTCTCAAACATACCTTTATAGTTTCCTTCACTATCATCGATAAAAAACTGATTCTTAATCGTCTTTAAACTTGCACTATATCTTCGTTCTTTCGTTGTAAGGCTCACACCTATGTCTTTTGTTGTTCCAGTTCCTTGTTGAATTAAGGCAGAAGAAGATTTCTTGCTACTAGTAACATCTACATCTCTTACAAATTGCATTCCAGAAGAAAAGAAAAGATTCCATTTTTTATTCAGTTTATAGCGGCCAATAAAAGTTAGGGAGTAAGTTGAATACCCAGAACTTGAATACTCTGTATCTGATACCATATTCTTTTCTAAAGCTCTGAAGTTCCTGGAACCAAATAACCTTATAAAACCGGCCCAAGTAGAATATGTTTGTCCCCACAAAACTTCGTAGGATATATAGTTTCCGCCAATGGCTTGATTTGATTTCTCACCTCCTGATTTCTTTTCAATAAAAGAGGGAATTAGAGACAAATGATAGCTTAGTATTTGGCCATCATTCTTTTTCGCTGTTTTTGCAAGATAGGCATAACTAAATTTAGGTTCTTGAAAACCTTGAGAATAAAAACTCTTCCCATTAATTGAGCCATTTCTTAGTTCATTTCCTACAGTTGCTGCATACAAAACGGAGATACCGATATGGTGTTTGTCCTTTAAAACTTTTGTATAACTCAGATTGATGACGTCTGATTGTGTTTCAATATTTTTTTGATTTTCGGAAAATATATTATTTTGTAAATGAACAGTTGAAATCGTATAAAAAGAATCTGATGCCATACTGCTTAGTGAAATCGTTAATAAAATGAGAATAAATATCTTAAACAAAAGGAACCTTATTTTTTTTAAGTTTTACCATTATTAAACCTGCTTTTATTTAGAATGTGTATCTTATTTAACATTAAAGTCACTTTCAATTAAAGAGTCGCGATGTGTCATCCTCTATAATAATATTTAAGGAGAACTTATGAACACTCATTCAATAAAGCCTATTTTTGATTCTATTTATTCTAAACCAGAATTCACTTCAGACAAGACCTATAATATTGTTGTCATTGGTCGAGGCGAAGTCGCTGAGAAGTTCGATAGTCTTCAACATCAATATAGTTTCTCATTGAGAGTAACGACCCTTGAGGATGCAAACTTTTCGATCAATAGATCTACGATTGCTATTGTTTTCGATGAAGAAGAAATAAAAAATGCAAAACCTACGCGATTGAACGATATATTGGTCGTTCATAATGAAATTCCAAAATACTATTTATCGCGAACAGATAGAGCTCCAAATTTTTATGGTAAATTATACGCTAGTGGAATGAAGGGCGTAATCTCTTGGGCTCGAGAGGCAGAACTACTTCCTAAAATTATAGTCGAGAGTCTTAAGATTAGAAACGACTCTGAAGGGGTTAGTGAAGCAGATGAAAGACTTGCAAAAATCGTAAAGTCTCATATTCAGATAGTCTCACCTGAGACGTTCGTAAACATTAAGTGTGTCGATGGTTTTGTCTTTATTAAAGGCTATACGATTAATCTCTATGATTACGAAATTGTTTTAAAAGAAACGAACTCAGTTTTAGGTGTGAAGAAAATTATTACTAAGGATTTTAAAGTTCAAGATGTTGATTCATTCGATGAAAAAGAGCTTAGATCAAATCTTAACCACTTTGCTAATAATACCGCAGATGGACTCGTAGATTTAAACTATGAATTTAATGACAGAGTCGTGATAATTGACGGTTGTATAGAAAGCTATAGTGACCTCAATAATATTGAAAATATCATCAAGAAATATAAAGGTGTTCGAAAAATTATAAAAAATGTCACATTAACTGGTGAACTTAATTTGCCTGTTGGTATGAGAGAAAAAGAGATTGAAGCTAGGCTCAAACTTGTATTTAAGGACATCAACAAACTAAAGGTTATAATCTTAAATGATACCATTGAGATCAAAGGTGTAGCCGAGAATTGCTCTACGACTGAGTTTATAGAGAATATGCTACTTGAAGTTTATTCATTTAAGAATGTCATAAACAAGCTTACGGTAAAGAGTTAAATTATTCCTTGTCAAAGGAATCTATGATCGCTCCAGCTAAGGATGCGGGAAAAGAGATCATTATGAGAACTTTTACGAGACTTTCTGCAGTCTCTATTCTGGAATCGATATTTAGTAAGTATATTATACCGGTTACGGTTAAGATAGTCAGCGAATAGTTTATAAGTGTTCTCAATATAAAACGTGGGAATCTTGCTCGAACCTTGCCTTCATATACACCATGAAAAATAAATACTGAGTTTAGTATTAAAGATAAGGCAATTATTGAGATTACGTTAATTGTCGGTAGGGATGTGGCCAAAGATAGTGCTTCATCAGTTAAGCCAATAGGTGTCGCTATGATAATTGTACCAAGACATACTTGGACTAGGTCTTCGGTATTTATTCTTTTCACTAAAATCCTAGTTGAGATATCTCTATGTTTTGACTTGTTGATATAGCACTAGGTACAGCAGGTTTGTTGTCATCAGAAATAACTTTTTTGTTTATAGTTCCGCTCGCACATGAACTTAAAGCTAGTAGTAATGTCGATATGATTATAAATTTCATTATTATCTCCTTAACTTATGTTAACTGCATCGCAATATTTATACCTGTCACATGTATAGAGACTTTGTGTGAAAATATTCACATTAATTAACAACTTTTAGATTTATTTATATTCAAGCTCTGCTTAAATACTTACAAGGGGAGTCTATGCCACTACAGATTAAAGATTCGAATTGGAAAAACTTCAAATCAAAAGTTAGAAGTAACTTCTCAAAAATGAGAGACCATGAAATTGAGACGACCCGCGGAAGAATGGAACTTTTAGTTAAAAAAATTAAGAGTCGCTATGGATCATCAACAATTGACCCTGAAGCGGTGCTTGAAAAATGTGTAAAAGAATCTAAGTGTCCGAAATAACGTAAGTGTGTAAGTAATTACACATTGGTTTAAACTTACCTTAATGATCAATTCTTCTATGACATGTAACATCATAGAGTGTTGTACTAGGTCACCTGTACTTTTTCAGACGAGTATCTTAAAACTAATCATTTGACACAATAGTTCGTCGTAAAGGGCTAATTTTAGGATCAAAAACTTGTGCATGACCACCTTTTAGGTGATATAGTCGACGCAGATACACGGTTACCGTTTACACAATATTAAGCCATTAAAAATAGAATGGTTATTAAACTTAGGAGAAAGAGTGAATACATTAAAGTTTGAAGACAGAGCATTAGACCTCAATAAAAAAACTATGCGAAAAGAAGGAATTGTTCCTGGTGTTTTATACGGAAATGGAATGGATACAGAAAACATCCAGATGAAGCATATTGAACTTTCAAGAATGCTTTCGCTTCAAGGTGAGATCTATAAAGTAAAAACTAAAGCCGGTGCAAACTTTGTTAAGTTTGGTGGGATTCAATTAGATCCTGTAAGCCACGATAAAATCCACTTTTCTCTTGTTGCACTTAAAAAAGGCGAGAAAACTTCTTTGGAAATACCTGTTGTTTTCACTGGGGAAGCTAAAGGATTGAAAGAGGGCGGTAAAATATTAACTATCAGAGACGTAGTTAAGGTTCTTGCAACTCCAAGTGATATGCCAGATTCTTTTGAAGTTGACATCAGTCATCTTGGAATCGGAGACAACTTAACGATCGGAGATATTAAAATTCCTAAGGGAATTGAACTTCAAGAAGATGCAGATAAGCCTGTAGTAATTTGTTCTGCTCCAGCGGTAGTAGTTGAAGAAGAGGTTGCTGACCTTACTGAAACTAATCCGGCAGAAGTTGAAGCAGTTGCTGAAAAAACTGAAGAATAAGTATTATTTGGGGGAAGGCTAAAACCTTCCTCCATTAATTTGTAAATAAGTAAACATCCAAGCCAAGAAGGTTGCCGATAGAACATTAGATTCACCCAAGCTATGGAGACGAAATGTTAGTTCAAGTTAGAGTAAAATTAGAAAACAGAAGGAGAGCTCAATCATTAGTTGAGAGCGTTAAAAAACGTTTCAAGCCAACTAAAAGTAGAATTATTACTAGAGACTCAATCAAAAGATACATCCAAAACCACTACAGAGAAAAGTTTAAAACAGGCCTTTTAAGAGCTATTAATATCGGTTTCTTCTTTGGTCTTATTTCTGGAATAATCATACAACAAATTCTTTTAAGAACTGGTCACCTTGGAGATAACTCATATACTTTTTCATTTGCGGCCATAATCTCAATCGCTGTATTTGCCACTGCTCTTAGTGCTATCTTTTTTGTTATTAACAAAGAGAAGATGCCCTCCATGAGTGTATACGATGTTAATGATAACGAGGCACTTGCTATTATTAGTATAGAAAGAGATAAGCTTGATTTAGTTATTAAAGTAATCAACGAGGTTGATCCATTAAGCGTAAGGGTTGTTTAAGAAAATACACAATCAATCACAATTCGTTAAGGAATAGAACTCCATCATTTTGATATCATAGAGATAGTTTAGTGAAGGGGCGATAATGAGATCAAGACATATTATATTTTCAATCCGTTTATTAGTTAATCTAAAATTCACACTTTCATCTCAACAATATTTAATAAATTTATCAACAAATTTAAAGTCCAATCAGAGGCAAAGGAATATTAATGTCAATTAAGCAGATTAAAGACTATCTTGAACGTTTTCACCAAGGTGATAACGAATTTCATGCTGCTGTAACAGAGGTCGCAGAAGATGTTCTTATTCCTGACGATGACTATTCCTTTTCTGATCTTCAAGATGCATTCTTTCGAATTATGGAACCAGATAGAACGGTAAAATTTAAAGTTGAGTGGTTTGACGATAAAGATCAAATTCAAGTAAATCATGCATGGAGAGTTCAGTTCAATAACTGTTTAGGTCCGTACAAGGGTGGTCTGCGTTTTCATCCTTCTGTAAATGATAGTATTTTGAAATTTTTAGGTTTCGAACAAATATTTAAAAATGCACTTACTGGACTTCCAATGGGAGGCGCCAAAGGTGGTTCTGACTTTAATCCAAAAGGAAAATCTGAAGGTGAAATCAGAAGGTTTTGCCAATCCTTTATGACTGAACTGTATACTTATATTGGTCCTGATAAAGATATCCCCGCTGGAGATATAGGTGTCGGGGGCAGAGAGATAGGTTATCTGTTTGGACAGTTCCTTCAAATTAAAGGTAGGCACGAAGGTATTATTACTGGAAAAGGGATAAGTTTTGGAGGAAGTGAAATTAGAGAAGAAGCAACTGGCTATGGAGCTGTGTACTTTCTAAATGAAGCTCTCAAAGCTCACGATAGAGAACTAAAGGGAAAAAGAGTACTCGTATCAGGTTCAGGAAATGTTGCTCTCTATGCAGTTGAAAAGTTATTAGATAAAGAGGCCACAACTCTAACTGTATCTGACTCCGGAGGGACGTTATTTTTTAAAGATGGAATAACTAGAGAGACACTAGAAAAATTAAAAACTTATAAATTTCAAGATAGAAAAAGATTAAAAGACTTTGAGTGTTCTGATTCAGAATTCTTTAAAGATGAAAAACCCTGGCAGTTCGATGCAGAGATAGCTATGCCTTGTGCTACTCAAAACGAAATCGATGAAAAAGATGCTAAAAATCTTTTAAAAATTAAAGACCTAGTAATTGCAGAAGGTGCTAATATGCCTCTGACCGAGAAAGCGATTCAACTTGTGGTAGAGAAAAACATTATCTACTTGCCTGGTAAAGCCACAAATGCAGGTGGTGTTGCTGTCAGTGGATTAGAAAGGTCACAGAATGCGACATATGACCCAATGACAGCTGAAGAAGTAGACTCAGAACTTAAAAATATTATGAAAACAATCCATACCAATTGTACGTCGACAGTAAATAAGAAAGATGGAATTTATCCCTACAAAAGAGGTGCCAATAAGTACGCTTTTTTAAAAGTTAGAGAAGCGCTTATTCAACTTCGTGGGGAATCTACTAAAGGAGAACAATCATGAATTTACAAACACCAGTAGACCCAGTTAATCTACGCAGCCCAAATGAATTTTTTAACCAAGACATTAATGAAATTCTCAGAGGTGAAGTTTCTGCAACAGAAGCTTACGACCAAGTTTATGAAAATTTCCAAAGTAGTGAGGATGCTGACAAATTAGTATCTATGAAAGAAGAGCACGACAAAGCGATTCAGTATTGGACCACTGAGGCCATAGACGAGGGAAAAATTCCTGAACTTGAGTCCAGTATTTGGGGGACAATGGTTGAAATCTTTGTTGGTGCATCAAAAATCATTGGTGATAACACAGCACTATCTGCACTTAAAAAAGGTGAAGAACATGGTTTGGACAATTACGAAAAAATGTTAACATTTTCTAGTCTAACTAAGTTACAAAAAAGACAAATTCAAAATGTCTTTATCCCAAGACAGAAGAAACATATAGAGATTTTAGACTCTATGATAGGAATGCGGTGATTAAGTTTGTTTATGTTGCATCTCCCAAAAAAAGAGATGAGTATAATAGTTTTTTAAAAAAAGTAGAATTAAATTATCCGATTGAAGAGTATGATAAAGAAAAATCATACTCTTTATCGGATACATACTTCCTCATTATCGGGGGCGATGGAACCCTCAACTACTTTGTTTCTCAATTTCATTTTGACTTCAAGCCGAACGTTATATATATACCACTCGGTACTGCAAATGATTTTTCAAAGTCAGTACTTCCCAATATTCCACAACTTGAATCTATTGATATCAGTCGAATTCTAAAAAGAGATACAGCAATCAATGTGCCTATTATGAAACTTAATGATAAACGCTTTATTAACGTCGCAACATGTGGAGCACCAGCAGAGGTAACCCAAGAAGCTGACTCGGGTATGAAGCAAACAATAGGGCAGGTATCTTATTACTTAGCAGGATTCAAGAAATTTTTTACTGAAAATGTCTTAAGCATAAAAGTTGAGATTGATGGAAAATCTATAGATATCGAAACATGCGGCTTCGTAATATCTCAAGGCTTGTATGCCGGAGGAGGGATAAGAGTTAATCCTTCTTTTACAGCATGCTTTGGAGATGACTTTAGCTTTCTATCAACAAATGATGGAAAAATGTCGAGTTCAATTCAGGCCATATCGGAATTAACAATCAGCAACGAGATTGAAGCAAAAGATGAGCTAGAGATGCACTTTATTAAAAAGCTCAAGATAAAGTCCGATAGTATTATTCCTGTAAAGCTCGACGGTGAGTACTATGAATCTTCTGAATTAATTTTTGAAAAGTCTGATCACTCAATTAAACTCTTTCTATACTAAACAGTTCTTTTAGGTCCCGGTGTTGGTGAGATCTCTGGCTTCGGAGCTGGTCTAGGATTGGGTTGAATCTCCGGTGTGGGCTTCGGATGCCGAGGGTGATTTGGTTTTATCTCTGGTGAGTCAGACCTTTCTCCTGGTTTAATTTCAGGTTTATTTGGCCTTGTTGTGTCTATCTCTGGATTTTTTTTATTTGGGTCATTAATCATATTATTACTCCTATATTTCTGTTGTATGTGCTGTTCTAGGTACTGGTGAGGCAGCTGCTGAATGTAAGTTTAATACTTCAAATTCATTTAAAGTATTTAGTACTTCTAAATTATTTTCAGCATCAGTTTCAATGCTAATGATAATATTCTCCTCTTCAGGATACTTATCTTGAGTATCTACAATATTAAACTTTAATCTTTTTCCAATTTCATGTCCAATAAACATGGATATAAAAGTGGTTGCTAGTACACCGAGTAAAAAGTTATTTACGTTTATAGATCCAATAGTGGCAAAAAAACTTTTAGTAGATCCTAAAAATAAAAAAAAGGAATACAGAACTACTCCAGAACCAATACCCCAAGGTATAGCTTTAAATCCATAGATTGGTCCTTTGGTTTTAGAGTGGAAATGGACACCTCTGAATCTAGATATAGGACTAGAGATATACTTTATTCTGTCCCTCATAATTCCAGAGCTGATTAACTTCTGAGAAGCCAGCTCTAGTTGATTGACATCGTTAAATCCAGCGGTGATCATTATCTTTTCCATTTCAGTTCCTATTCGTTTACTTAATTGGCTACTTTTTATTGAAACCCTCTAGAATTGAGTTGAAGTGCTTTTGAACTTCATCTTTGGAATTTCCAAACTTTTGTTGAATCTTACCGCTTAATTGGTCAAGATTTCCTTCCGTTTTGTCCATTTCATCCTCAGTAAGTTCGCCCCATTTTGCTTGGACTTTACCTTTAAACTCTTTCCAATTTCCTTTAACTTGATCATTGTTCATTTGAACCTCCTATGTGTTTGTTATTACTTGTATTATATTACCTGAGTAAGGAGTTAGATTCACAAAACCTAAATGCATATTTAGTGTTTATTTCTACACATTCTAATTACGAAACTGAGAAACAAATTTTTCAATAGAGCTTATTATTATATTAAGACTTATCAAGGAGTGATAAATGAGAAATATCAACACAAGACACATTTCAGATTACCAACCACATTTTTTAAATCATGAATCAATACTTAATGAAACTGTTGAAAAGAGTCATTATGAAAAACTTTATTCTCTTGAATTAGAAATGAAACTTCTCGAGGAAAAAATGGGAGAGAGCGAGGGGAGTGTAATAGATATCTACAATGACCTTACTACTTTTATTTATAAGAAGTTTGAAGCTATTGATATGCTTTTTACTCGCTTGGATTTTGTAGATAAAAGAGAAGGACACCATGTTCTAGAAGATATCGATGATAAGTTAGTTCAGTTGGAAGAAAAAATTTCGACATTGAAAAATTTCTTTAAGGAACATTAGTTAAACCATATATCTAAATTTGGAAAGCCTCGCGAGAGGCTTTTTTTATTCTTGTTTTATAATCGTTCTAATTGGGAATGGAATATTTATATCGTTGGAATTAAAAGCTTCTTTAATTGCTATTATAGCGAGGTGTTTAGATTCTAGAAAATCTCTTTGATTTGGATAATTTACCCAAACTCTTGCTGTAAAGTTTATAGAACTATCCGCAAATTCATTAAAAAATATATCGATATCTTTCTCTTTATTTCTTCTCGTAAGACTTTCTAGGGAATCTTTGGCTATTTTTTCAACTTCTTTTAGATTTGACTCGTAACCAACTCCTACATTTATATCTAGACGCCTATCTGGAGTCGTTGAATAATTTGTAAAAGGCTTGGTAAATAGATACTTGTTTGGAATGAGAACTTCTAGTCCATCAAAAGTTAATAACCTGGTCGTTCGAAGATTAATTTTATTTACTACCCCTTTGTAGCCATCTATTTCTATTGTATCACTTCTTTGGTAGGGCTGTTTAAAGGCAATTAAAATTCCCGAGACAAAGTTGGATGCAATCTCTTGAAATGCAAATCCTAACGCCAATCCTATAACTCCTGCGCCGGCAAGAATTGACGTTACCGTCTTATCAAGGTTGAGGATTTCTAGTGCGATGAAAAGGCCCACCACTAGAATGACTAGGGTTATTGTTGATGTTATTAAGTTGATAACAGCTTTGTTTTGGGTAATGCGTGGAATAAAATATAAGGTAATTTTTTTGAGTAACTTCGCTAAAAGGGCAAATAAGACTGACACAACGATTGCGAGTATTAAGTTTGGAACCATTTTTACAATAAGTTCCCACCATCCCTCAACTTTATCGGCAAACAAAGATCCGGCATTTTCTAATTTTATATTCATTGATTTCTCCTATTAGCAGCTTAATATAAAATAATACCTTAAGCATTATTAAGTTTTTTCTCAAATGTGTTTTATTCTACATATTAATTAAATTTTCTATTTGATTTTTTTATCTAATAGAGTGGCATACTATTTTTTTAAGACCTCAGGAGGGTACATGTCGCAAAAAATTAATATATTTATTATGTCACTGTTACTAACTTTATCTTTCTCTACGCTTGCTACAAATACAACTGAGAGTGACTATGACAAATTTAAAATCAAATCTTCCAAGAAACTGGAACAAATGGAAGTTAAGCTTGAAAAACTTAAAAAAAAATCTGTTAAGCTCTCAGGTGAAACTAAGGACAAATTAATTGACGAGTATGCAGTTCTCAAAGATAAAATTGCAAAATATAAAGATGACTTAGCTGAATCTAGTAAAAACGCAGGTTCGTACACTGCAGGCAAATGGAAAAAGTTTAAAAATAAAATGGATGATTACGGAAATAAAATAGAAAGTAAACTTGATGAAATGCTGGACTAAAAAAAAGGGAGCTAAAAGCTCCCTTTTTATATCAGTAATGGGATTCTAGTGATTCGATGGATTGAATTTATAACCTGCTCCGTGAACAGATTCGATAATAACAGAAACGCTTTCAAGTTTCTTTCTAAGCTTACTAACATGAGTATCAACTGATCTCGAGTATACGTGAACATCTTCTCCCCATATATCATTAAGAATAGTGTCTCTTTCAATCACTTGACCAACTCTATTTGCAAAGTATATCAAAAGCTTGAATTCTAACGCTGTAAGGTCAATAGTTTTAAACTTCTCGTTCTCAAGGATTTCAACTTCTTGATTTGAAATATTAATTTTTATTTGCTCCCAATTGAGAAGATTACTATTCGATTTCTGTAATTCTTTTCTTTTTAGCTTTGCTTCAACTCTTGCTTTCAGTTCTAATGTGCTGAAAGGTTTAGTTATGTAGTCTTCAGCTCCAGCTGAGAAGCCCATAACTTTTTCCGATAGAGCATCTTGAGAAGTTAACATAAAAATAGAAGTGTCGGGGTAAGTCATGAATAGTTTTTGACAAAATTCAATACCATTTCCATCTGGAAGTTGAATATCTAAGAGAATGAGATCATACTTTTCAGATTTGAGAAAATCCTCAGCAGAACTAATATTTTCAGCCCAGTCTAATTGTTCAACTAGACCAGTTAGTGAAATTTCTACCATTTTTTTAATCTCTTTACTGTCTTCAACTAATAAAACTTTGCTCATTACTTTTACCTTGTCTTGATATCATGATATTTTATAGTAGAATTTTAACCAATTTAACCAAGGTTGTATATGAAAGATTTGATTTCCAAGGAAAAAGCTGACGAGGCATTAGCTCCATTCATTAGCGAGTTCTATTCGGATAGATTGGATGAGATTAAGCAAGTTGATAATGCATCGCAAATGGGTGAATTCACTTTAATTAAGGAAATAGCTCATAAATGGAAAGGTTTTTCGGCTCCATATGGTTTTAATCACCTTGGTGTTATGGCTGCTGAGCTTGAAAGTGCTGCTAAGTCTTCTGATGAATCAAAATGTAAGAACCTTGTTAACGATGTAAAAAAATATATGGATCTCAAGAAAAAAAGTCTAAATCTGTGAGAATAAAATAATGCGAAATTATGATGACTTGTTAGAGATGACGCGAAAAAAATTTCTTATTGCTAGTATTGTTGGATTCGTAACTATTTTCAGCTTATCAGCTGTGTTTCTTATATTAAATAGATCTATTATTTCAGATCAGCAGTCTTATCAGACACTGAATTCTCATCTAAAAAAACAGATATTTTTGATGGTAGACATTACTGATTTCTCTCAACGTTTTGAGGGAGAAGAAGTTAATCTTGCAAATGAGATTCGTTTTAATGAACTTATCAAACGTTTAAGAAATGAGACTAAAGAATTTTACTCATGGATCAAAGGAAATCGATTATCGAAACTAACTAACTTTAAATCATTTATAATCTCCGAAGAAATTGAAAAAAAATCTTATGAATTTATTGAAGTTGCAGAAAATTTTATATACGACTCAGTTAACAATAAAACTAATACTAATCAAAATATAGGCTTCCTAATAAAAAGCTCATCATCAGGTTTAGGAAAAGTATTAGAGCTTCTTAGTACGAGAGTCTCTGAGTACCAAGAAGACTCTCTTGATAATCTAGACCTTTTAGGGATCCTTCTTGTTTTGTGTTGTGTAGGACAGTTTGGGATCGTATGGCTTCTTGTCTATAGACCTCTATTTAAAGCTGTTTCATCTCAACATGAAAAAATAACAGAGACTATGGTTCAAGTTGAGAGTGCTTCGAAATCAAAAACAAATTTTCTCTCTAATATCTCTCATGAGATTAGAACGCCCATGACAATTATTTTGGGATACATCGAAATGCTAAGATCTCATACTTTAGAGGGTAAGGAGAGGGATGATGCAATAGAGCTCGTTTTCAGAAATGGAAATCACTTGCTCAGCCTATTAGATGAAATCTTAGACATATCAAAAATTGAATCAGGTAAAATAGACTACCGAATAGAGAAGGTGGAGACGACTCAATTCTTAACTGATGTTTACGGTCTTCTCACTGTCAAAGCAGCAGAAAAAAATATCGAACTTATTTTCTCTAGTAGAGGTAAGCTTCCGCGCTTTATTAACTCTGATCAAAAAAGACTAAAGCAAATACTTTTCAATATTATTGGTAATGCCATTAAATTTACAGCTGAAGGTCACGTAGAGTTGATAGCAACTTTCAGTAAAAAATCTAATAAACTTATTTTCACTATTAATGATACTGGTATTGGAATCTCTAAGAAAAACCAAAAAAGACTCTTCAAACCCTTCGAACAAGGTGATGATTCTGTTTCTCGAATTTACGGAGGAACAGGACTTGGGCTAATGATTTCTCGCTCGATCGCTAGAGGCTTAGGTGGTAATTTAATAATGGTTGAAACGAGAGAGAACGTTGGAACTACATTCGAAATTAAAGTAGATGTCGGAATGGTTGATGGCGTCGAGTATATTTCTTCTTTAGGTGAACGATCTTCGAGCTCTGATCAGGAGATAGAAGAGCTTGAAATCGATCTAACGGGAAAGAAAGTTTTAATTGTTGATGATGCAAAAGAAAATGTGAGACTTTTTTATGCTTATTTGAAAGAAGTAGGTGCAGATTCTCAGATGGCTTACGGTGGTCAGGAAGCAGTAGATAAGTTTAAAGCGGGTAACTTTGACGTCGTTCTATTAGATCTTCAGATGCCAGAAATTGACGGATACCAAGCCATTAGAATGATGAAAGAGTTTAATCCTGACATACCTATAATTGCTCTTACGGCCCACGCAATGGATGAAGAAAGAGTTCGCACAAAGAAAGCAGGATTCAGTGATCATATAACTAAACCAGTTACATCAAAGGACCTCATACGAGGTGTTCATAATAATATCATTTAAAAGAGCTGAGCCTCAGTTCTGAGGCTTAGGAATATAATCTATAGAATGCTTGATTAAGCTAATGTTTAAGATGGGTGATTTATCATCACAGTTGGATATTTGCAGGATCTAAAGGATTAATACACCCTTCATTTCTACTTAGATGGTAAATCGAGCAAAGTAGAATGTGGTCTAGATTTTTTATACTTAGTGTGTAGAAATGTTAACGTTTGAATTAAATGTGATGAGAAAAATGAGGGCAAAGGAGATATCCTTTACCCTATAAAACTAATTAAGATTCAATATTTGCACCAACAACAGCAGCCATTTGCATCATATTAATAGTCTCACCCTCTTTCATTTTAGTAAGATCAGTTAATTTACCTGACTTTGAAGTTGATTTAGTATTTTTGAAAATTGGTAAAAGTGTAGCGTCTGCAACGATATACTTACCAGCGTTGATAGCTTTTCCATTTTCAGTTTTTGTTTGTAGTTCTTTAGACTTGATATAGTCCCAAAGCTTCTTAGTGATTTCTGTTCTTGGAAGTTCTTTTTCTCCAAGCATCGCTGCTAGTTCAGATTTTAATTTTACAGGTTTCTTTAAACCTTTTGGTGCTTCAGCCATTTTCATATCCTTTGTGTATGGTTTCTATTATTTCCTTAGTAGTGTCTCCGAATAAGGACAATTAGACAAAAAAGAAGTGTAGAATAATGAATTTTTCTTCTGAGTGATGCGTTAAGTTTTAATTTGGGGCGGCACGCCAAAGCTGATTGGTCCAAGCTCCGACTTTCTGAAGTCTCCAATAACTACCGCAAATGTCCTGTCATAGTCAAATTCCCCTTTTTGTAGAATACAGCCTCTCTTAGCTGCTATTTTATCTAAGGTCTCGTTCATACTCAGTCCATCTGTATCGATACCGTATTTGCTCTCTAAGACTTTTGGATTATTCTTGAGAAGATGTTCAACAATAAAGCATGCAATGGCTTCTGTACCCGCAATTCTGTCTGGGATAGTGTGAAGAGCTGATAACCAAAGTCCTTGTTCATGACTTTTAACATCCGGGTACATTACTCCAGGTGTATCTAGGATTTCAAAATTTTCATCTATTTTCACCCACAGTTGATGTTGAGTCTGACCCGGCTTATCAGCAACCTTAGTAGCATTCCTGCTGGCCAGTCTATTTATGATGGTTGATTTCCCAGTATTAGGGAGCCCTATAATCATCATTTTTAATTTTTTCTTTCCTTCATTTTCGGGATTTGAAATTTTAATTTTTTCATTCACGACCTTGAGAGATTTAGAAACTATTTCATTTATAGATCTCTTATCGAATGCATTGATAAACAAGTAAGGATCAGATTTTGTAGCAAACCACTTGTCCCACTGTGCAATTATCTTGGGGTCGGCTAGATTTGTTTTATTGATAAGTATAAGCTTTGTTTTTTCACCAAGAATATTTCTTAAGGCCATATTACCAGTTGCAAGGGGAGACCTTGCATCTCTTAATTCTAAAACAATATCTACCATCTTCATTCGCTCTTTAATCTTTTTTAGAGCTTTATTCATGTGACCTGGAAACCAGTTTATTCGAGTCGACTCGCGATCGGGTGTAAGCATGTCGACTGCTTCTGGTTTTTTAAATCTTTTATTTTTACTCAAAACTATTTCCTATTTCCCATTAATCTAAGAAGCATTAAAAAGAGATTTATAAAATCAAGGTACAAAGTAAGTGCTCCTATTATTGTCTCTTTGTGATCCTCAGCTGTTCCCTCATTTCCAATAATGTTTGAATTCTTTATTTTTTGAGTATCATAAGCTGTAAGTCCGGCAAAAATCAAAACTCCAACGAGACTAAAGATGGTTCCCATCTGACCAGATAGCATTGTTGGAAAGAACATAGACATTAGAGAGAATCCAACTAAACCCCAAAGTCCCATATGACAAAATGTCCCAATCGGTCCGAGGTCTCTCTTAGTAACAAAGCCAAATATACTTAGACCTGCAAAAGAGAAAGCCGTTATAAAAAAGACTGATTGAATACTCTCAGCTGTGTAGGCCAAGAAGATTGTTGAGAATGTTACTCCTGTCAAAGCCGCATAGCCTAGATATGTAAGACTTGCCGTTAATGGAGTCATTTTTTGGATTCTAGCAGAAAGAAATACTACTAAACCTAGTTGAGCAATAATAAGGCCCCAAAACAAGAAAGTATTTGAAACGATTGAATATACAAGTTCTTTATCTTGAGCAATATAGTAGGCTACTAGACCGGTTAATGTGAGTCCGAAAACCATCCACTTATAGACGCCTGTCATAAAACGCACATTTTCCTCTGCAATACTCTGATCTGTTCGGTTTAGTGTATTTTGCATAAATAATCTCCTTGCTGTTTAAGCTATCTTAAGCAATTGTTCTGGTTTTGACATTAATTTTCTCCTTTAAGTAGGTCATATATGACGTTTTGATTCGTGCCTTAAATAAGCATATAATGATAGGGTGAAACACTTGGCCTTACTTTCTATTCTTGTATCTACTCTATCTCATGCTTCGTCTTGGAACTCTGATGATTGGACAAAGGAGAAGTGGGAGATGAAATCGAAAAGCATCACTTTTATGTTCAATAAATCTCAAAGTCTTCGTATAGATCTAGATTGTTTTAAAAACTATAATCGATGTGAAGCCCTGCGAGCTACCAGATATGCAAAAAAACAGACCAATGATAATAACTTTGGAAAAAGTCCATACTCTGCAGTTTGTGAAAAATCGACGAAAGGAAAAGTGGTATTTTTAAAAAATAGTAAAGGACATCAGAGTTCATTTTGTCTTTTTAAAGATAAATCTTTAATCGATACAGCTTCTCTCTATGTTAAGGCCAATAAATGATTAAGATAGCTCTATCAGTATTTTTTTCTTCAACTATTGCTCTAGCTGCATGTAATTCAGATAACCCAGTTGTAAGACTTGATGGTAGTGGGGGCTCACTGGAAAACTTTAAAACTATTGATCAAGATGGAATGGGTATTTGTTATTCTGCTGTGGCTTCCGTTTTATTGAAGTCTGCGTATCCTAATGAAGACACCCCGTCACAAATTGATCTTGCGATGAAATATGCTAAAGAGTTTAATGAGCCTGAAGATTCGTTGAGACAATATATCAATGCGGGATTTACTCACAAAGCTTTTAACTTAGCCGTAAAAGAAAAAATTTGTAAAGCAGCTGATGTTAACTTTGAAGTGGCTTCAAATGTGTTTGGTTCTCGTGCAATGAAAGATTATTTTGATAGTCTG